>ERZ827512.200-NODE-200-length-94094-cov-41.285828_pt1 | contig 94094 bp, 73 predicted proteins | sample MGYA00519916_ERZ827512 | MGnify/ENA primary metagenome ERZ827512 (study PRJEB31778, sample SAMEA3449335) | human gut metagenome | biome: human gut; feature: human-associated habitat; material: faeces | place: United Kingdom | collected 2010/2012 ... | reverse complement strand
CAGCGCGAAAAATTCGCTTCGCATCTTGGCGCATTCTCATTTGGAAATAGTATTACTTGCTCGAAAGCGTGTCCAGCTTCACCCAGCCGCGGCGGGTGACATCCTTTGCATAGGAGTAGTACTCCACCTGCGCCCAGCTGCCCTCAATCTGGCAGATAATCGCGGTGTCGCCCTCGTAAATCCACGACCAGCCGTACTTGCGGTATGTCGTCGACGGCCCGAAGTAGACCGCGCCGGAGGTAATCACCGTCCGCGTGTCGTTCAAATTCGTCTCCGTCGGGATGCTGTCGCTGCTCACATCCACGCGATTGGCGGGCGTGTAGGCGCGCATCCAGCCATTCGACGTGTTGAACTCAATCTGATACCACCAAATGTCGTTCTCGCTGTCCCACGCCTTGCTGATGACGTTGACGATATCGCCCGCGTTGTAGAAAGAGCCGGGCTCGTCGAAGCGGTTGCTGGGGCCGGAGCGGGTCGCTGCCCGCTTCGTCAGCGCCGCCGCAACGCCCTTGGACGGGAATACAGGCTCTGCCGTGGGAGTCGGGGTTGGATCAACGTCCTTCGTGACCGTCGGGGCTGCCGTCGCGCCAGTCGGCGTGGGGGTAATCCACTCCACCGTCGAGGTCGGCGTGGTGGACGGGCGCGGGGTCACATAGGCGATGTAAGGCTTCGGGGTCGCGGTGGTGTAAGCGCGCGGAGTCGCCGTGGCGTGCACATCCGCCGCAAGGGCAATGTCCGAAATCGCCGCGCCCGCGTTCCCTCTGCCCGCGTAAACCGTCTCGATGGCAAGGTCAATCTGCGTCACGCCGGTGTATTCCTCCGGCAGCAGCAGGCGCTGGTAGCCGTTTGACCAGTCGGCGCTGCTTGTCGTGGGCAGGAAAGCATCCGACAGCGTGTAGCGGTAGGTCACGCTCTGCTGCCCGTAGGCATACCAGATTGTCACGGCGACGGTCGCGGGTCGGTCATAGCTGTTGTAGTAGTTCTGGTTGTAGCAGTAGCCGCTGCGAATCCAGATTTCGCCGACGCTGGCGCCGCTGAGCGCGAGGGACAAGTCCGGCGCGGCGGCGCTGGTACGAACCCACGCGGTGGCGGTATTGCCGTCGAGCAGATCAGCGGTCACATCGGTTTCACCGCTGTGCTCGGTGGCGGAGAGAATCGCGCTGGTCGCGACAAGCCCGCTGCTCGTCGCGGGAACGTCCGCCAGCACGGGAATGCAGATCGCTGCCGTCAGCGCGGCACAGAGCAGAATCTTCAAGGTGCGCTTCATGTTCATCATCCTTTCCGGATAGGGGGGCGTTATCCTCCTGTCACTCATATAACGAACGACAGTGGGTAATTCTTCATCTGTTGCAAAATTTCCTCCAATTTTTTTGCTTTTCATGAAAAAAAGCATCAAAATCATCCATGCCCCCCCTTTTCAAAAAGCAAAAAACGTTGTACAATATGGAATGAAAGGTGCTGCGTTCAGACAGTGCGTTTCTTTATCCTGATTTGTAAGCACTTACACAACGAAGGAGGACTTCTTCATGGAACTTCGGACGGCATCCTCTCCGCGCGACGTAAAGACGTACGACACGCAGCGGCTCCGCGAGGAATTTTTGATTGACGACCTGTTCCGCGCGGATGATATCAAGCTGGTGTACAGCCACATCGACCGCATCATCACGGGCAGTGCCGTGCCGGTGAAGGGTACGCTGGCGCTGACGGCGGGCGAGGAGCTGCGCGCGCAGTATTTTCTGGAGCGGCGCGAGCTGGGCGTCATCAACATCGGCGGCGAAGGCACGGTGACGGTGGATGGCACGGTGTACACGCTGCGTCACCGCGACGGGCTGTACGTCGGGCGCGGCAGCAAGGACATTGTGTTTGCATCCAAGGACGCGGCGAATCCGGCGAAGTTCTACCTCAATTCCTGCCCGGCGCACACGGCATACCCGACGGTGTACATCCGCCCGGAGGACTGCGTGCGGCAGGAACTGGGCAGCCTGGAAACGGCGAATCACCGCACGATTTGCAAGTACATTCTGCCGGGGCAGGTGCAGTCCTGCCAGCTGGTGATGGGCATGACAAAGCTGGAACCCGGCTCTGTGTGGAACACGATGCCCTGCCATACCCACGACCGCCGCATGGAGGTCTACCTCTATTTCGACATGCCGGAGGACGCGTTCGTGATGCACTTCATGGGTGAGGGGCAGGAGACGCGCCACATCATCATGCGCAACGAACAGGCGGTCATCAGCCCGTCGTGGAGCATCCACAGCGGCTGCGGCACGCAGGCGTACACCTTCATCTGGGGCATGTGCGGCGAAAACCAGGACTTCGACGACATGGACGGCATCGCCATGAAGGACCTCAAATAAGGGGAGGCGCCAGAGGCTCTGCCTCTGGACTCCGCCAAAGGGTCTTCGACCCTCTGGACTCCCATTCGCGCGATTGAGTTGAGCGCATTTGCATACAGCTTCCGCGTGTTTATTGAGGCGCGTCTGCGGACGCGCGATAATGGTGGACAACGTTCTATTATGAAAGGAGATTTCCCATGAGCAATATGTTCTCTCTGGAGGGCAAAATCGCCCTCGTCACTGGTGCGTCCTACGGTATCGGCTTCGCCATCGCCTGCGCCATGAGCGACGCCGGCGCGACCATCGTCTTCAACGACATTAAGCAGGAATTGGTGGATAAGGGCATTGCTGCCTATGCCGAAAAGGGCATCAAGGCGCACGGCTATGTCTGCGACGTGACCGACGAAGCCGCCGTCAATGCCCTCGTCGCCAAGATTGAGGAAGAAGTCGGCGTGATTGACATCCTTGTCAACAACGCGGGCATCATCAAGCGCATTCCGATGTGCGAAATGACCGCCGAACAGTTCCGTCAGGTGATTGATGTTGACCTGAATGCGCCGTTCATCGTCTCCAAGGCGGTCATTCCGTCGATGATTAAGAAGGGTCACGGCAAGATTATCAACATCTGCTCCATGATGAGCGAACTTGGCCGCGAGACGGTGTCCGCTTATGCCGCGGCGAAGGGCGGCCTGAAGATGCTGACCCGCAACATCTGCTCCGAGTACGGCAAGTACAACATCCAGTGCAACGGCATCGGCCCGGGCTACATCGCCACGCCTCAAACTGCGCCCCTGCGCGAGATTCAGCCGGATGGCTCCCGTCATCCGTTTGACAAGTTCATCATCGCCAAGACGCCTGCCGAGCGCTGGGGCGACGCGGCGGATTTGGGCGGCCCGGCGGTGTTCCTTGCGTCGGACGCGTCTAACTTCGTCAATGGCCACATCCTCTATGTGGATGGCGGCATTCTGGCGTACATTGGCAAGCAGCCCTGACGGATGCGCAGGCATAGGGGAGAAAATGCCGCCCGCAAGGGGAGTTTTGCGGAAGAAATGCGCGCAAAAACCGCTTTTTCTGCAAAAGCCCCTTGCGTTCCAGCGAAAAATGTGATAGACTGTAAAGCGTTGATTTCTCCCCAAGGAGGTTTGAAGCATGAGTGCATTTGGTGTGGTTCTGACGGTCATCATCACGATTTCCGCTCTGTTCATGATTTTTACGGTTCTGATGCAGAGCAGCAACGTGAAGGGTCTGGGCGCAATCGCCGGCACGTTCGACAGCTATTTTGACAAGCACAAGGCCAAGAGCGCGGAAGCGAAGCTGGCGCTGGGCACCAAGATTGCTGCGGCGATTTTCGTGGCCTGCTCCCTGCTGATGCTGCTGGTCAAGTAATCAGCGGTTTCGCATGACAAAATAGGGCTGACAGGAGACTGTTTAGCCCTTTTTGTCGTTGATGGAAATGTACGTTCTTCGCGAACAATGCGATTGTGCTGCAGAAATTTCGCCTCTGCGGAGGCGAGGAGGGGGCTTTGCGGTCGCCCCCTCCACCCCTTCGCAGTGCACACCCATGTTTCTTGAGCTGTTATGTTACTTGGAGAACGAAAAGCACACTAACTAAAAAATTTCCGATTAAAATCAAGCAACATCCGGAGGGGCATGCGAAGGGGTCAAGGGGGCGACCGCAAAGCCCCCTTGTCGCTCCCGCAGGAGCGAAACCCCTGCGACAGTCAAAATCAAGCATGAAATTGCCATCAACCGCACAAAAAGGAGCAGGGGAGTCGCCTCCACCTGCTCTTTTCCGATTACTTAACCAGCTCGCAGAACTTGTCAATGTTCCCCTTGACAACCTCCAGACTGGAGCGCCAGAAGTCGGGATTCCGTACATCAATCCCCACGCTGGCGGCGACGTCGGCAATCGTGCCCGAACCGCAGGAGCGCAGCAGACGGCAGTAATCCGGCACAAACGCCGCGCCCTTTTGCAGATACTGCGCGAACACGCCCTTGGCGAACAGCTCGCCGAACGCATAGGGGAAGTTGTAGAAGTTGTAGCCGGACGAATAATAATGGCTCTTGCACGCCCACATGTACGGGTGGCGAATCTCCGGGTCAAGCCCGTCGCCGTAGGACGCTTCCTGCGCGCGCAGCATGGCGTCCTTCAGCTCATCGACGCTCATGGCATGGTCGGCGCGCGTGTCGATGACTTCCGTCTCAAACAGGTAGCGGCTGTAAATGTCCACAATCGTCTGGTTCGTTTCCATCAGGTTGCCTTCCAGCAGGGAAAGCTGCTCATCAGGGCTTGCGTCCTTGAGCACCATGTGCGCCAGCAGCTGCTCGTTGAAGATGGACGCGGTTTCTGCCAGCGGCATGGGCGTGTCAATCAGCGAGTACGGCAGCCCTGCCAAGCAGCGGTTGTGCCACGCGTGACCCAGCTCATGCGCGATGGTCGACACATCGGAGAAGCTGCCGGTGAAGTTCGTCATCACCAGCGAACGGTCAGCAAAATGCACGGGGGAGCAGAACGCGCCGCCGGTCTTGCCTTCGCGCGGGTAGATGTCAATCCAGCGCTGCTCAAAGGCGTTGTCGATGAACTTGCCCATTTCCGGCGTGAACTGCCCCATCAGGCGGACGAGCATTTCGCGCGCTTCCTCCACCGTGTAGGTGTGCACGTTCTGCCCGACCGGCGCAAACAAATCGTAGAACGGCAGGCCATTTTGATGCCCCAGCAGCTTCGCCTTCGCCTTCATGTAGCGGCGGAAGTGCGGCAGATATTCGCGGATGGCGGTCAGCATGGCGTCCAGCGTCGCGCGATCCATGCGGGAGTCGCTCAGCGTCATGTCCAGCACGGAAGGATACCCCTTCGCCTTGCTCAGCGTGCGCGCCTCCATTTTGACGGCGTTCAGGCAGTAAGACATGGGCAGCTCCATCTTCTTGTAGGAAGCAATTTCTGCCTCGTAGGCATCCTTGCGGACGGAGGCATCCGCGTCGTACGCAAGCCCACGCACGGCGGACAGCGGAATCTCCTGCCCACGGTAATTCGCCGTGTGGGTGGAATCCAGCTTGTCGCGCAGCTGGCTGAACGCGCTGCCGCCGGACAGGCTCATCTCCAGAATCCACGGCTCAACCGCTTCGGGGATGGTGTGGTGCGCGTTCTCGGCGGATTCACGCAGGTGGAACGCGACCTTCTGCAATTTGGGCGACGCGGCAATCAGGTCTTCGAGGTTTGCAAAACCTCCGATATAGCGCGTGACGGCGCTGCTGACGATGCGGCTGTCGTTGAAAATCACATCCAGCACGTTCAGGTACTTTGTCGCGTCGGCATTGTTCGCGTCCACCGCCTGCGTCAGGCTGCAGAACGACGAGAGCCGATCGGACAGCGCGCCAAGAACCTCCTGCTGGTCGGTGAGCTTCTCCAGCTTCGTCTGCGGATCGTCGCCGCTGTCCAGAATCGCCTGTTCGACCTTGATTTCCTCCGGAAAACGCTTCAAATCAGCCAGAAAAGCCGGGTCATCAAAGCCCTTGTAGAGATAGGACAAATCCCAATTCGGGTTCATGGGGGGTACGCCTCCTTAAAAGATATAGTCATTAACAAGATGATACCCCAAAGCGCGAACATTGTCAATGCCCGCTTGCCATACGCGTTGATTTTTCAGGTGCTCCGGGTCATGCGCGTCCACACCGAGAATGACGTCATTGTGCCATTTTCGGGCGTATTCCCAGAATGGCGCGGACGGATACCCCCGCGTGTGCCCCTCCATCTGGCTGTTCAGCCCCAGCAGATTGTACTCGATGGGCATGTGCTGTTCTTTTGCGCACTGGCAGAGCATGTCCGCCGCTTCCTCGCACGCGTGATTGAACTGGTCGTCCGTGCGGTGGCGCATGAACAAATCCGGGTGGGCGATGTAGCAGAACAGCCCGGTGCGCATGGCGGCGACTGCGGATTGGGCATAGCGCAGCACACCCTCGTCCGTCTGGCACTCAAAGCCGATATACGGATTGTCCTCCTCGCTGTCGGCGTAATGCTGACCGAGGATGTAGTAGCCGATGCCCTGCTCGCGCATCCGCAGCAGATGGTCGTGATAGCGCGGGAAGTACTCGCTCTCCAAGCCAAGGCGGATTTCAAGCTGCCCGGCGTAGCGCTGCTGGAGCGCATGGACGGAATGGATGTAGTCCGTCAGCTGGTCAAGCGGCATCCGAATCCCGCTGACGAAGCCGTTTGCGAACGGGAAGGGCGCGTGGTCAGCGAAGCCGAGCACATCAAACCCGGCGTCCAGCGCGGCTTCGACATAGGCTTCATCCGTGCCGACGGCGTGCTGGCAGCGGGATGTGTGCGTGTGAAAATTATGCTTCATAATTGCTCCTTGCAAAAAGATGCACCGGCGTTTGTGGGCGGTGCATCTTTTGCCTGATTACATTTTTTGCAGATAGCGCTGGGTTTTCAGCGCTTCGAGGCATTTCTCCTTGCTGCGCTCAATGTGGCGGTGCATCAGCTTCTGGAAATGCTCCAGATCGCGCTGCTCGATATAGTCCACCAGCTTGTAATGCTCCTCGTGCGCCTGCAGCAGGCGGTTCTCCTGCGAAATCGCCATCGACGAGAAGCGCGTGATGTACTGGTCCTGCCCCTCAATGACGCGCAGAATGCGGTTCTGCCCGCAGATTTCGGTCATCTGGCGGTGGAAGGCGCGCGCCATGGGGGAAAGCGTCTCGAAATCGCGGCTTGCCATCACGTTGTCCATCTCGTGCAGCCGGTCGCGCAGGGCGGCAATATCATCCGCCGTCGCTTTCTGGATAATTGCGGGCAGCGTCAGCATTTCCAGCGCGTTGCGGATGGTGTAGATTTCCTCCACGTCGGCAATCGTGAACGCGCGGACGATCACGCCGCGCCGCTGTACATACTCCACCAGCCCGTCGCGCTCCAGCTTCCGCAGGGCTTCACGCAGCGGCGTGCGGCTGATGTGCAGGCGGTCGGCGTATTCTGTCTCGACGATGCGCTCGCCAGCGGGAATTTCCCCGGTGATAATAGCGTGCTTGAGCACTTCGTAGGCGATTTCACGAATCGGGCGGCTTTCCATCATGGGCTGGAAGGGGATGGCTGCCATAGCGAACAACTCCTTGTGGGTGGCTTAGAATCCGCCGCGTTTGTGTCCTTTCTGGTCAACACGTCCGCGGACGCAAAGTGCATTTTGTTTGCACTTTGTATACAAGAATAATACAAAAAGCAGCCCTTGTCAAGGGAAAAATCCATTTTTTCCGCAAAAAATGGCGAAAATCAAGGATGATTTTTCATTACCCCTTTTGTGTGCGGCGCAGGGTTTCGCCACTGCGGTGGCGACCAGAGGGCTTTGCGCTCGCCCTCTGGACTCCTTCGCCTTCCGCATCTAAGTATATTGGCAGTTATTGCGGCTTTTTTAGTTAGTACACCTTTCGTTCTCCTAAGCAACGATAAAAACCAAGAAACATGGGAGTGCAGTGCGAAGGTTTCCAAAGGGCGACCGCAAACTTCGTTTGTTTTCATGCCCTTTGGTCGCGTCCGCAGACGCGAAACCGGCTGCAACAAGAAAAATCAAGTCACATCGAAAGCGAAAATCACGAAAAAAGCGCAAAGAAAGCCGCCTGCCTCCGCGCCTTTGCGAAAACAGACGGCTTCAAAAGTCAAATCAGGCGAATGCAATTATTCCAGAATCTCACGCCGCAGCGCATTGACATAATCCAGCTGCTCCCACGGCATGTCCGCCTTGCCGAAATGACCGTAGTTGCAGTTCGCGCGGTAAATCGGGCGGCGCAGGTTCAGCCGCTGAATGATGGCGTTCGGACGAAGGTCAAACAGCTTGTCCACCGCTGCTGCCAGCTTGTCGTCCGAAACAACGCCCGTGCCCATCGTGTCGATGAACAGGCTCACCGGGCGCGCGACGCCAATGGCATACGCCAGCTGAATTTCACAGCGCTTCGCCAGCCCCGCCGCGACGATGTTCTTCGCGATGTGGCGCGCCGCATAGGCAGCAGAGCGGTCAACCTTCGTCGGGTCTTTGCCGGAGAACGCGCCGCCGCCGTGCGGGGCATAGCCGCCGTAGGTATCAACGATAATCTTGCGCCCGGTCAGACCGGAGTCGCCCGCAGGCCCGCCGATGACAAAGCGCCCGGTCGGGTTGATGAGATAGCGGGTGTCCGCCGTCAGCATTTCCGCCGGAATCACGGGGCGGATGACGTGCTTCATCATCGCCGCGTAAATGTCCGCGTGGGCGATTTCGGGGTTGTGCTGGGTGGAGATGACGATGGTATCCACCGCCACGGGCTGACCGTCCTCGTAGGCAATGGTCACCTGCGCTTTGCCGTCGGGCCGCAGCCACGGCAGCGTGCCGTTCTTGCGCACTTCGGTCAGGCGGCGGGTCAGGCGGTGCGCGAAGGCAATCGCCGTGGGCATGTATTCCGGCGTTTCGTCACACGCGAAGCCGAACATCATGCCCTGATCGCCTGCGCCGATTTCGTTGGCATCCTGCGTGCGGGTTTCCAGTGCGTCATCAACGCCCATGGCGATATCGGGGCTTTGCGCGTGGATGCTCGTCAGCACGGCGCAGGTGTTGCCGTCAAAGCAGAGGGAGGAATCATTGTAGCCGATGTCCAGCACAACGTCGCGCACGATGGCGGGAATATCCACCTTCGCCGTCGTGGTGATTTCGCCCATCACCATCACCATGCCGGTGGTGGCGCAGGTTTCGCAGGCGACGCGGCTCATGGGGTCTTGGGCGAGCAGCGCGTCCAGCACCGCGTCAGACACCTGATCGCACAGCTTGTCCGGATGACCTTCCGTGACCGATTCCGAGGTAAAGAGTTTCCGCATTTTTGTAGCTCCTTTCAGCTAAGCCAATAGGGGGATGGTTGAGAGCTGCAAAAAACCCGGCTTCCTTGCACACAAGGCAGCCGGGAATCAATCAGAGACGATTGTCCTTATCTGTCAGTGCTGCTCTGGATAGAGCCTGTGTGCGCACTGTGGGAATTGGCACCACGCACCTGCGTGCCGGTTGCCGTGGCTTCATTGGGCCCGTCCCTCTGCCACTCGTGATAAGGGGTATTACTTTTGCATCCGATATGCTACCACAATTCTGCCCGTCCGTCAAGAGCTTTTGCATCTTTTCTGTATTTTTTTCGGGAAAAATCACGATAAGAACGAACGTTCTCTTGCATTTGCGGCAAAAATCCGCTATACTACATAAGCCGTTGCAATGACGACCGGGTCCTGTGCGATCTGTCGGTGTGAACCTTGTCAGGGCCGAGAGGCAGCAGCAATAAGCGCTGGGCGGATGTGCTGCGGGGTTGCTCAGTCTGAGCGGCGGTATCTTCTACTTGAATATCAATGGACAGGCTGCATGGGAAAGTGACTTCTCATGGCAGCCTGCTTTTTTTATCGGCGCAGGATTGTGAAATGGTGGATGGCGAACAAAACAAAAAACGCTGCGAAACTATTGTTTCTGTGCGGTATGTGTGCTATACTGACCATCGCGCAGAAGCGCAAATAAAGTTGGGAGGTATAACAATTATGCGGAAGTTCCTGTCCTTGTTTCTGGCTCTTGCAATGAGCATCGCCTGCTGCACGCTGGCAGCGGCGGAGGATACGGCAGAAGCAATGCAGTATACCGAAGAAAACATCACCATCGACGCGGGCGATCACCAGATTCCCGCAACGCTGACCGTGCCTGTTGGCGCGGAAGGGGAAAAGTTCCCGGCTGTTGTTATGCTGCATGGCAATGGCTCTACCCGCCACGAAGCGGGCAATGCCTATGATTATGCCGCGCTGGCAATGGCGAAGGCAGGCATCGCGACGATTCGTTTCGACTACATCGGCAATGGCGACAGCACCAGCGATTACATCGACTTCACCTATGACAAGGGTGTGGAAGACGCGATGAAGTGCTACGAATACCTCAAGACGCTGGGCACCATCGACATGGATCATGTGGGTGTGATGGGCTGGAGCCAGGGCGGCCGTCTGGCGCTGCTGACGGCTGCGCGCAACGAGGTGTTCACCTCTGTGCTGACGTGGGCAGGCGCCTACGATCAGAAGGGCAATGAGGCAGAACAGTACGCAATTGCCAAGGAAAACGGCTATTACGAAGTGACCTATGACTGGCGTGAACCGCTGAAGCAGTCTCCTGCCTACTATGAATGCGCGATGAGCATTGATTATCCGGCGGAAGTTGCTAAGATCAAGGTGCCGCTTCTGGCAATCAACGGCAAGGCGGACACGACCGTGGTGCCGGAAACCGCGCAGAAGATTGTGGATGCGGCGGTGAATTCCCCGGATGCGGAAGTGCTGCTGCTGGACGGCGCGGATCACACCTTCTGCGTCTTCAGCAATGACGACACGGTGCTGAAGACCTTGGTGCAGGATACCATCGACTGGTTCAAGAAGACGCTGTAAGCGCAAAAAGTCAGCAAGGGCTGCGAAGGAGTGGAGAACATTCCTTCGCAGCTTTTTTGCGTGTGTTTTGTACAAATTGTGTATTCCGACTGTACAAAAAACGGAAAGCAAGGTATAATAATAGGAAAAGCAAGGAGGTCATGCAGACATGGAACTGAACGTGATTCGACAGGCAGACCCGCAGGTGGCGGACGCGATTGAGGCGGAACTGAACCGTCAGCGCTCGCATATTGAACTGATTGCGTCGGAGAACTTCGTATCCCCGGCGGTGATGGCGGCGATGGGCTCGTGCCTGACGAACAAGTATGCGGAAGGGTATCCCGCGCACCGCTACTACGGCGGCTGCGAATGCGTGGATGTGGTGGAAAACCTCGCCCGTGACCGCGCTAAACAGCTTTTTGGCTGCGAGTACGTCAACGTGCAGCCGCATTCCGGCGCGCAGGCGAATACGGCGGTGTACTTCGCCATGCTCCAGCCGGGCGATACCGTCATGGGCATGAGCCTGTCCAACGGCGGCCATCTCACGCACGGCAGCCCGGTCAACCTGTCCGGCAAGTACTTCCATTTTGTGCCCTACGGCGTGGATGCGCAGGGCTATATTGATTATGACGCCATGCGCGCGCTGGCGCTGGAGTGCAAGCCGAAGATGATTGTCTCCGGCGCATCGGCGTACCCACGCACGATTGATTTCGAGAAGATTCGCGCCATCTGCGATGAGGTGGGCGCGCTGATGATGGTGGATATCGCCCACATTGCGGGGCTTGTTGCGGCGGGGCAGCATCCGTCGCCCGTGCCGTATGCTGATTTCGTCACGACGACGACGCACAAGACGCTCCGCGGCCCGCGCGGCGGCATGATTATGTGCCGCGAGCAGTATGGCAAGGCGATTGACAAGGCGATTTTCCCCGGCACGCAGGGTGGCCCGCTGATGCACGTCATTGCGGGCAAGGCGGTCTGCTTCGGCGAGGCGCTGAAGCCGGAATTCAAGGACTATCAGGCGCAGATTATCAAGAACGCGAAGGCGCTGGAAGCCGCGTTCCGGGCGGAAGGCATCAAGATGGTGTCGGACGGCACGGACAACCATCTGCTGCTGCTTGATTTTTCCGGCACGGAGATGACGGGCAAGCTGCTGGAGACGCTGCTGGAAGAAGCGAACATCACGGTGAACAAGAACACCGTGCCGAACGAGACGCGCTCGCCGTTTGTGACCAGCGGCGTTCGCGTGGGCACGCCGGCAGTGACGAGCCGCGGCTTCAAGGAAGCGGACATGGCGAAGGTCGCAAAGTGGATTGCGCGCGTCGTTCGGGAAGGGGAAAATGCTGTTCCGTCGGTGAAGGCGGAGGTGGAAGCCTTTATGAAGAATTTCCCGCTGTATGAGTGACAGCAGGGGAACACTTTTGCGTTGTGTGAATGGACTTTTCTGATGTGAGCTGCTGATTTTTGTTGCAGGGGGAATGCGTCTGCGGGCGCACCAAAGGGCAATGAAAACAGACGAAGTCTGCGATCGCCCTTTGGAAACCTTCGGCGCCGCTGCTTTTGGGGTTATTTGTGGTTGGTTTATGCCGTGGGTTGGTGAACGAATAGCACACTAACTAAAAAAAGCTGTAATAACAATCAATAAACTTAAATGGGGACGCGAAGCAGTCCAGAGGGCGACCGCAAAGCCCTCTGGTCGCCTCCGCAGAGGCGAAATCCTGCATCAACACGCGGGCACACTATGCAGTTGCGCTCAACCCAATCGCGAGAAGGGTGTCGAGAGGGTCGAAGGCAGGGCAGAGCCCTGCCGGAGTCCAGAGGCAGAGCCTCTGGCACCTCCCTTGTACACGAAAAATTCATACTTTCCTTGCAAATCCACCAAATTTGAGCCTGAATTTCGGCTAAATTCCGGTGGATTTTTTTTTGAATGTGTGCTATACTATATGAACGAGGGGTCTGTGCGTTGCAAAACAGACCGCAATCAAACGCCGCCATTCCGGAATGATGATGCTGGGGAAGTCGGAATTGTGGAATGAAGAAAAGGAAGTCGCCGGTGGAGGGCTTGCAATGCCCGTCCTGCGGTGATGGAATCGGCAGCGTTTGGCAAACGACGGGGAAATGCTGCGAAAGCGGACACGGGCAGGGCAGTCCTGCGCGGGCAGTTTTCGGCTGCAAAGGCGCAACGGATAAAATGCGTTTTTTCCCGGCATGGAAATAATGCTGATGGGGTTCGGCGAAACGCAGGCTTGCCGTGTCCAGCAGCAGTTTTCCGCAAAAATGGCTTTTTTACTTCCGTGATGGAAGTATGTGAAAGAGAAGGAACGAAAACGTTTGAAAGAGAGTGATGGTATGACCCTGAGAACGAAAGCAGCGCAGCCGGCAAGCCGCCTGCGGATTGTCAGCCTTGGCGGTGTGGATGAAATCGGCAAGAACATGACAGTTTTTGAATATGAGGATGACATTGTGGTGGTTGACTGCGGCAGCATTTTCCCCAAAGAGGACATGCTGGGCGTCGATCTGGTCATTCCGGATGTGTCCTATCTGGTGGAGAAGAAGCGCAACGTGCGCGGATACCTCTTCACCCACGGACACGAGGACCACATCGGCGCGACGCCGTACATCCTGCGCCAGGTGCCCGCGCCGCTCTACGGAACGAAATTGACGCTGGCGCTGGTGGACTTGAAGCTCAAGGAGCACCGCATTCAGGGCATCCCGATGCAGGTGGTGCAGCCGCGCGACGAGGTGCGGCTGGGCAAGAACTTCACGGCGAAGTTCATCCACGTCAGCCACTCCATCGCGGGGGCGTGCGCCATTGCGCTCACCTGCCCGGCGGGTACGGTCGTCGTCACAGGCGACTTCAAGATTGACTACACGCCCGTCGATGGGCATATCACCGACCTTGCGTCCTTCGCCGAGCTGGGCGAGCGCGGCGTGCTGGCGATGCTGTGCGAATCCACCAACGTCGAGCGCCCCGGTCACACCATCTCCGAAAAGAAGATCGGCGTGACGTTCGAGAATATGTTCCGCGACGCGCAGGGGCGTGTGATTGTCGCCATGTTCGCGTCGAACATCCACCGTATGCAGATGGTCATTGACAATGCCATGCGCTACGGCCGCCGTGTCTGCTTCATCGGGCGCAGCATGGTCAACGTCAGCCGCGTGGCGATGCAGATTGGCGAACTGCGGATTCCGCCGGAAGCCATTATTGAGGCGGACGCGCTCGACCAGTACCCGGATAACGAGATTCTGGTGATGACGACGGGCAGTCAGGGCGAGCCGATGGCAGGCTTGACGCGCATGGCGTACAGCGAACACCGCAAGCTGCAAATCCGCCAAAGCGATACGGTGATTATCTCCGCCACGCCCATTCCCGGCAACGAGAAGAGCATCAGCCGCGTCATCGACCAGCTGTACCGCTGCGGCGCGAACGTCATCTATAAGGCGCTGGCGGAGGTGCACGTCTCCGGCCACGCCTGTCAGGAAGAACTCAAGCTCATGCACGCGCTGGTGAAGCCGAAGTACTTCATCCCCGTTCACGGCGAATATCGTATGCTGTGGCAGCACGCGGTGCTGGCGGAGTCGATGGGCATGAACTCCACCGACATCGTGCTTCCCGAAACGGGTCAGGTTATCGAGATGAATCAGGAAGGGCTGAATCTGGCGGAGCAGATTCCGACCGGCGCGGTGCTGGTGGACGGTCTGGGCATCGGCGACGTGGGCAACGTCGTCCTGCGCGACCGCAAGCACCTCAGTCAGGACGGCCTGATTATCGTCGTGATGGCGATTAACCGCGACGATCAGCGCCTTGTCTCCGGCCCGGACATCATCAGCCGCGGCTTCATCTACGTCCGCGAGAATGAGGATATCATCGAGAACACGCGCGATGTTGTCCGGCAGATTCTGTCGCAGTCGTCGCTGGCGGGCGAGGACTGGCCGGCGCTCAAGAACCGCATCAAGGATGAACTGCACCGCTTCATCTTCGAGAAAATCAAGCGCAACCCGATGATTCTGCCCATTATCCTTGACGTTTGACATGGGGGCGCACATCTGATACAATAGGGAGGAACGCTGCAACACGCGTTTCTCTCTTTTTCGTGGGAAATTGGGATGAATCAAGCGGACAGAAACGTTTCTAATTACGGATAGCGTATCGAAAGGATGGACATGCTGTTATGGAACATGCTACGGCACACCGCTTGGCGCAGGAAATCCGCCAGAGCGAGGAATATCAGACGTATCACGCACTGAAAGAGGAGGTTATGGCGGACGAAACGACCGCCGCGCTCCTGAAGGAGTACAAGAAGCTGCAGCTGCGCCTGCAAATGGCGGCTGTCTCCGGCACGCAGCCGGATAACGACGACATGCAGCGCTTTCAGGGCATTTCGGCGCTGCTGTTCGGCAAGCTGGAAGTCAGCCAGTACCTGCTGGCGGAAATGCGTTTGCAGCAGGAAGTGGCGGGCATTCTGCGCATCATCACCGACGCGGCGGACATTGACATGGGGATGGGACAATAATTCCGGATTCTCCAAAGGGGGGCAGGCTTGTTGAGCAAGAAGCATGACAGCTACGAGAGCATCCGCGACGAGCGGCGATATGGCCCGTACTGGTACAGCGCGCTGTGGCGCATCATCCGCCCAATCCTGATTGGCTTGGGCACGGTGCTGGTGGTGGCGGGCATCCTGTTCAGCGTGTGGAACAAGGTGTACGGCGAGTTCATTGCGCCGCCGGATGAAAGCAGCACAGCGCAGGTGCCCTTCACCATCGAGAGCGGACAGAGCCTGACCCGCGTGGCGAACCGGCTGGAGGAAGCCGGGCTGATTCGCAATCGCACGGTGTTCAAGTACTACTGCGACTTCGCGGGCTGGGGGCAGAAAATCCAGTCCGGCAGCTACACGCTCAGCCCGTCGATGACCATGCGGCAGATTGCCGACCAGCTCACGCGCGGCGACGGCAACCCGATTGTGCGCAATATCACGCTCATTCCCGGCTGGACGATTGAGCAGTTCGCCGAGCAGCTGGTCAAAGACGGCGTGCTGACGGACAGCGCGGAGTTCTTGTCCCTGTGCAAGAGCGGCACGAGCTTCAGCGAATTCTATTCCGTGCAGGATGTGCTGAACAGCCGGAACGTCAGCCAGCGCCGCTATGTGCTGGAGGGGTATCTCGCGCCCGACACCTACGAAATCTACATCGGCGCGACGGCAAGCGAAATCATCCGCAAGCTGATTACGCAGACCGAGCGGGTGTTCTCCGTCGCCTGTGAGGATCGCGCGGAAGAGATGGGCTACACGATGGACGAGATTCTGACGCTGGCGAGCATGATTGAGAAGGAAGCGTCCAAGGCGGATTTCACGAAGGTGTCCGCCGTATTCCACAACCGCCTGAAAGCGGGCATGAAGCTGCAAAGCGACGTGACGATTCACTACATCACGGGCGTAAGGAAAATGTCGCTGACGGGCAGTGATTTGGCGCTTGACAGCCTCTACAACACCTATCAGGTGACGGGGCTGCCGCTTGGCCCGATTTGCGCGCCGAGCGCGGACGCCATCAACGCGGCGCTCTACCCGGACGAGACGTTCGTGGCGGAAAACTACCTGTATTTCTGCGCGACGAGTCCCGAAAGCACGGAGCTGCACTTCTCCCGCACCTTGCAGGAGCATGAACAGGCGGTCGCCATCTACGCGCCGCTGTGGCAGCAGTACGACAAGGAAAGAGGCATTGAGTAAATGACCAACCGGATGCCGGAGCTGCTGTGCCCGGCGGGGAATCTTGAATCGCTGGAGGCGGCGCTGCATTTCGGCGCGGACGCGGTCTATGGCGGTATGAAGCAGTTCGGCCTGCGCGCCTTCGCGGGCAATTTCGACGAGGATGCGCTGACGCAGGCGGTCGAAAAGATGCACGGCGCGGGCAAGAAGTTCTACCTGACGATGAACATCTTCCCGTTTGACGACCAGATGGATGATTTCATCGCGGCGGCGAAAGCAGCACGGGACATCGGCGTGGACGCGGCGATTGTCAGCGATTTGGGGGCGATTGCCGCCCTGCGCCGTGAAGTGCCGGAGCTGCCCCTGCACGTCAGCACACAGGCGAGCACCGTCAACGCGGAAGCCGTGCGCGTCTACCGCGATATGGGCTGCGAACGCGTGATTCTGGCGCGGGAAACGTCCATCGCGCGGGCGAAGGAAATCATCCGCCGCGTGCCAGAGATGGAAATCGAGACGTTTGTGCATGGCGCATCGTGCATGGCGTACAGCGGGCGGTGCCTGCTCAGCGCGGCCATGGCGGGGCGGAGCGGCAATCAGGGCGAATGCGCCCAGCCGTGCCGCTGGCATTACAGCGTGGTGGAGGAGAAACGCCCCGGCGAGTACATGCCCGTGTGCGAGGACGAAAATGGCACATACATATTTTCCGCACATGATTTGAACCTGATGCCGCTTTTGCTGGAACTGTTGGACGCGGGCATCAAGAGCCTCAAAATCGAGGGGCGGATGAAAACGGCGTATTACGTCGCGACGGTGACGGCGGCATACCGTCGTGCGCTGGATCTGCTGGCGGATGGCGGCGATTTCGCGGCGGCGCTTCCGAGCTTGATGGCGGAATTATCCTGCGCGAGCCACCGCGACAGCGACACCGGCTTTGCGCTGGGCAAGCCCGAAGCACCCGGCGGCGCGGATGGCTTCCATCAGGAGCGGGAATATCTGGCGCATGTGGTGGAGGGCAGCCGCACCGGGCGCGGCACACGCTTTCTGCTCAAAAATCGCTTCAAGGCGGGCGAGACAATCGAACTGCTGACGCCATCGGGCGTGCACGCATTCGAGGCGACGCCGTTCCTGCGCGAAAAGACGGGCGAAATCGTCGATACGCTGGGCATCGGCGGCGAAATCATCCGCATGGACGTGCCTTTCGCGACTGAAACGGGCGACTTCCTCCGCGGCGAAACGAGGAATCACCGAAAGTAAGCGCTTTTCCCGAAAACCGCAAGCAAGACAACAAAAGCGGGACAAAAGCCAAGCTGAAAAATGCGGTCAAGCTGGGCAACAACAGCCGCTCTTTCCCCCAATAAACATGGGTGGCGGGGGGAGTCCAGAGGGGGCTGAAGTTCAGACTTGCACGCTCTTCAGCCCCCTCTGGGCGTTCTTTGGTTACTTTCTGGCGCGCCAGAAAGTAACAACATCGCCTCCGCAGAGGCGACTGGAGCAGCAAGAAAAAACTGCCTGCATATCACAGCAATATCGGCTGTCATCCGATAAAGCACCCTTTCACGACAGCTGTGAAGCGCGAAAAAATCCCCGGAATCTTTCCAGCAAGGTTGCACAAAACCCAAAAGTGTGCTACAATCAGATTGATATTCCTTTCACATGAAGGAATTGGGCGGAAATGCCCCAAGATAACAAATGCACTGGAGGAGAATGAGGATGGCAGGGCATGTGTCTGACGCGGTAATCCGTCGGCTGCCGGGATATTATCGGCATCTGCGGGAACTGGAAAGCGCAGGTGTGGAGCAGATTTCGTCGCAGGAGCTGGGCGAGCGGATGCACCTCACGCCGTCGCAGATTCGGCAGGACATCAACTGCTTCGGCGGCTTCGGACGTCAGGGGTACGGGTATAAGGTGTCGGATCTGAAAATGCACATTGGCGAAATTCTGGGACTTGACCGTGAGCATACGGAGATTATCGTGGGCGCGGGCAATATCGGCTGCGCGATTGCGAAATATCCGACGTTCCAGCGCGAGGGCTTCCGGCCGCTGGCGATGTTTGACAACGACCCGGAGAAAATCGGCGTGCCGGTGGGCGATATTCCCGTGTACAGCATGGAGGAAATGCCGAACTTCCTGAAGGAGAACATGCCGGATATTGCGGTGCTGGCACTGCCCCGACGCGTCGCGCAGGAAGCGCTGGACAAGCTCTACGCCTGCGGCATCCGCGCGGTGTGGAACTTCGCCCCGACCGATCTGACCCATCCGGACGACATGCTGGTGGTCAATGTTCACCTGACGGACAGCTTGCAGACGCTGACTTACCACATGGCGCACCGGAACGAGGAAAACAGCAAGTAATACTATTTCCAGATTCACCTGCGCCATCTGCTTGCGCCTTTTCCGTTCTGGCGTCCGGTCGTTCCATTTAGCGTAGCGCTGCTACGCTGCATTCCACTCCCGTTAGCCAGAGCGAAAAATTCGCAGCGCATCTTGGCGCATTCTCATTTGGAAATAGTATAAATCACACACCAGCCCTCCGCAGCAGCCGCTGTGCAAGGGCTGGAATCCATTTTGGAGGAATGACATGAGCAACATTTCGGGCGGAACGCAGCGCCCGCGCCGCAGCCAGCAGACGCGCCTGACGGAAAAATTGGCGCCGGAGACGAAGCCGCGACAGCCCGCCATGCGCCAGCCGAAGGGACGCTCACAGCGGCTGATAGAAGAGGAAGCGCGCCGGAGCGCCACGCCCAAAACACGCGGCACACCCACGGGCAAGCGTCCATCCGCGCCGAAGCGGAAAACGACACGCAAGCCGCGCAAAGGGCGCAAAAAGCGCAGCAGCACCTTCCTATGGCTGCTTGTCATGCTGATTTCGCTGACGTGCACGGCGGGGCTGCTGCTGCTTGCCGCGCCGCAGATGCTGGGCATGGAGCTGGCCGGGCTGCCGACGCTGGCGTTCGTCAACGGCAGCATCATCCGGTATGACGCAGAGCGAATCGCGAATTTCAATGAGGCGGTCGCGCTGGTCAACACCGACCGCATTTTCCCCGGCGTGACGATTGACGGCATCAACGTTGGCGGAATGGCCCGCGCGGACGCCGAAAGCGCCTTGGGGCAGGGCGGCGTGGACAATTCCAGCGTGAACCTGCATGTGGTGGCGGATGCGTACACCTACGACATCACGGGTTACGACGTGCCGCTCTACCGCAACGTGAGCGAGATGGCGGCGGTTGCCTATGCCGCTGGGCGCGGGAACACAACCGCCCTGCGCGGTTCGGGGCGGACGCCGCTGAGCGAGCGCGTCGCGACGATTCGCGCGATGCAGCAAAGCCCCGTGACGCTTCAGACGCAAATCACCTACGACCGCGATGCCGTGCGAAAAATCGCGGAGAATATCGCGGCGGATGTGACCTGCACGCCCGTCAACGCGACGGTGGAGTCCTTTGACCCGACGACGAAGCAGTTCACCTTCAACAGCGACATCAGCGGCGCGTATCTGGACGCCAACAGCGTCTATCAGACGCTCACGGGCGTGCTGGATATGGGCAATTACACCGCGTCCCTGCGTTTGCAGTCGGACACGGTGCTGGCGGACGTGACAAAATCACAGATTGTGGGCAAGTTCGGGCGCATTTCCACCTACACGACGAAAACCACCAGCAATTCCAACCGCAACACGAACATCGATCTGTCCTGCCAAGCCATCAACGGCTATAAGGTTGCGCCGGGGGATACGTTCTCCTTCAATCAGGCGACGGGGCAGCGCACGGCGGCGAAGGGCTACAAGGAAGCAACGGCGATTTCCGGCGGTCAGAGCGTGCCGGAGGTGGGCGGCGGCGTATGCCAGACCAGCTCGACGCTCTTCAACGCCGTCGCGCGCGCGAATCTGGAAATCGTCTACCGCAGCCCGCACGCGTGGCCGAGTTCCTACGTCCAGAAGGGGATGGACGCGACGGTCAACTGGCCGAATCTGGACTTCAAGTTCAAGAACGACACCGAGTGGCCGATTTACATCGTCGCGAATTATTCCAAGCAGAAGTGCACCGTCGAAATTTACGGGATGCTCCTGCCCGACGGCGTGTCGATTGACCTGGAAAGCACCGTCACGCGCACGATTGACCCGCCGAGCGACACCAAGTACGTCCAGAACACGAAACTCGCCGCCGGTACGCAGGAGACGACCATCAAAAAGCGCACTGGCTACGTCGTCGAAACCTACCAAATCTGGTATCAGAACGGCAAGGAAGTCGACCGCAAGCTGCTCTGCACGTCAACGTATAAGGCGTATCAGGAAACAGTCGAGTACAATTAAGGTAACACCGCACAAATGAGGTGGTGCCTTAAAAAACCGCCCGGTTATCTGCCAAACACAGATGTACCGGGCGGTTCTTTTTGCTTTTCGCGGAATCGCGAACAAAGCATCGAATTCCGAATTACCTTCAGTCTGCCGATGTGCTGACGGACTTGTTCCGCACGAACAGAATCAGCGACTGCTCGTCACTGTCGTAGATGGTCGTCGCGCGGAGCGCCGTGCGCAGGAACATGTCGGAGATGTACACTTCGCCGTTGTCCAGCCGGACGGCGCCGGATTCCATCGCAACTGCGCTGCCGTCCACCATCACGGACAAACCGCTGTCCGTCTCGCGGATGACGACCGTGTAGCCTGCCGCGGACAGCACCCACACGCCGCTTTCACTGACATCCAGCTGCCAGTCGTCGATGCAAGCCGCCAGCTCGCGCAGGGACATGACCGGACTGCCCACTGTGTTCACCCACAGGCTCGGACGGCGCGTGTAGCCCACGCCATCCTGCGTGACGGTCATCGTCAGCGCCTGTCCATTGCCGCCGCTGCCGAGGAAGATGCTGCCATTCGGGAGCAGCGTCAAGCCGTCCGGCGTATATACCGGCGCTTCGGTCGTCACCGTATCCACCGGGAAATCGCCGGACGCGCCCGGCAGAGGCAGATCATCCGCCGGAGATGCCGTTGGCGCGGCGCTCGGCGCGGGCGTTTCCGGCGCGGGGGTTGGGGTCGCCGTCGGCGGCACGGTCGGCGGGGAGTAAGGCACAACGTTCGGGTCTTCAAACAGGCGCGTCTGCGTCGCCTGACCCGCAATGCCGTCCACGGACAGCCCGTTCGCCTTCTGGAAACGGCGGACGGCGGCGGTCGTCTTGCTGCCGTACGCGCCGTCATCCTCGCCCTCTGCCAGATAGCCCAGCTCAATCAGCTTTTTCTGCACCTTCAGCACGCCTGAGCCGCGGTCTTGCCACTGCACGGTCCTGTAGCCCATGTTGGGCGTTATCGTGGGTTCGGGAATGGGCGAGGCCGTCGGCGTGGCGGTGGGCACGTCGGTCGCGGCGGGCGCGTTGGGAATCGGGGATGCCGTCACGTTCGGCGGCAGGGGCGTCGGGGTCGGGACATCCTGCGGCAGCGGCCCTTCCTGAACGGAGAAGGCGACGGTCAGCGCGACATACGCCAGAAGCGTTTTCAAAAAGTCCATGAGGAATGTTCCTCCTTGCATTCTAAATCAGTTTCTATTATACGACAAAATTCTGGTTTGCGCAACCTGATAGCGCGTTTTTTCCGTTTGCAGATTGTAAAAATTGCGGATTCGCGCTATAATGGCGGCAGGAAAAACTCATCAGCAGGAGGAATCAGCCATGAAAGAACCGATTTTGGTGATGATGGCGGCGGGCATGGGCAGCCGCTACGGGGGACTGAAGCAGCTGGATCCGGTCGGCCCGGACGGCGAGGTCATCCTCGATTACAGCCTGTACGATGCGTACCAGGCGGGCTTCCGCCGCGTCGTGTTCCTGATTAAGCACGAGATTGAAGATGCCTTCAAGGCGATGGTCGGTTCGCGCGTGCCGGCGGGGATGGAAGCAAACTACGCCTTCCAGCAATTAGATAAGCTGCCGGATGGCTTTTCCGTCCCGGAAGGGCGCGTGAAGCCGTGGGGCACGGGGCACGCGGTGCTGTGCTGCCGCGAATTCCTCGATGCGCCGTTCCTCGTCATCAACGCGGACGATTACTACGGCGCGGGCGCGTTCAAGCTGGCGTATGAGTACCTGCGGACGCTGCGGGGCAAGCACGGCGAGTACTTCATGGTCGGCTACGCGCTGAAGAATACGCTGACGGAGAACGGCTATGTGTCGCGCGGCGTGTGCACGGTCAACGAGTTTGGCTTCCTGAAGGAGGTGCGCGAGCGCACGCACATTATCGCCAGCTGCGACGGCCCGCTGTTCACGGAGGATGGCGAAATGTACCGCCGCCTGCCGGACGATACAACCGTCAGCATGAACTGCTGGGGCTTTACGCCGGATTTCCTTGATGCGCTGGCGGAGGGCTTCGTGCCCTTTCTGAACGAGGCGATGGAGAACAACCCGATGAAGGCGGAGTATTACCTGCCGACCGCCGTCAGCCGCCAGCTTGACCGCCACCGGGCGACGGCGCGCGTGCTGACCTGCCCCGACCGCTGGTACGGCGTGACCTACCATGAGGACAGGGCAGTCGTCGCCAAGGCGATGCTGCGCAAGGCAGAGGAAGGCGAGTATCCGCGGCCGCTGTGGGGGAAGAAATAATTCGGAATGAGTGTGCTGGTGCGGAAATAATTTGCGCGGAGTGCTTGCATTTGCGGCGGGCGTGGTGTATAATCACAGCAGAGCAATGAACGGTTCTGACGCGGGAATTGCCCCCGGAAAGCGAGTGCGCGGCGGTGGAAGGCGCATGGGGAGCGGGCGCGTCATCCCGACCGGGAGCTGCGGCTAATCCCCGCCGGTTCGTCTCCGAGAGCGGACGCAAGAGAGAGGACAAGGGGGAACATCCGCCTTTGCCCTAAGCCGGGTGGTACCGCGAAGCAATGCAATCCGCAATGCCTTCGTCCCTGCAAAATCAGCAGAGGCGGAGGCTTTTTCTCATACTATTTCCAGATTCGCCTGTGCTATCTGCTTGCGCCTTTTCCCCGCTGTCGTCCGCTCATTCCACTTAGCGTAGCGCTGCTACGCTGCGTTTCATTCGCGTTAGCCAGCGAGAAAAATTCGCGGCGCATCTTAGCGCATTCTCATCAGGAAATAGTATCGCCTCGAATCATCAATCATCAATATGGAGGGAAAAAATCATGGCCAAGGAAAAGAAACAGGAATTTGTCACCCACATCACCCCCCGCGACGAGGATTTCTCCCAGTGGTACACCGACGTTATCCTCAAGACGGAATTGTGCGACTACGCGCCCGTTCGCGGCTGCATGATCGTGCGCCCCTACGGCTACGCGATTTGGGAGCGCATTCAGGCGGAAATGGACAAGCGCTTCAAGGAAACGGGTCATCAAAATGTGTATTTCCCGATGCTGATTCCGGAATCGCTGCTGCTGAAGGAGGCGGAGCATGTGGAAGGCTTCGCGCCGGAAGTGGCGTGGGTGACGCAGGGCGGCACGGAAAAATTGCAGGAGCGTCTGGCAGTGCGCCCGACCTCCGAAACCATCTTCTGCACGATGTACGCCAAGTGGGTGCAGACGTGGCGTGACCTGCCGATGAAGTACAACCAGTGGTGCTCCGTCATGCGCTGGGAGAAGGCGACCCGCCCGTTCCTGCGCACGAGCGAATTCCTCTGGCAGGAGGGTCACACCATCCACGCGACCGCCGAGGAAGCGCAGGAAGAAACGATGCAGATGCTGCACGTCTATCAGGAAGTGGCGGAAAACGTGATGGCGCTGCCGGTGTATGTCGGGCAGAAGTCGGAGAAGGAAAAGTTCGCTGGTGCGCGCGCGACGTACTCCATGGAAGCCATGATGCAGGACGGCAAGGCGCTGCAGGCAGGCACGAGCCACAACTTCGGCACGAATTTCGCCGAGGCGTACGGCATTCAGTTCCAAAACAAGGAAGGCAAGCTGACTTACGCCGAGGAAACGAGCTGGGGCGTATCGACCCGCCTGATTGGCGCGATTATCATGACCCACGGCGACGAGCGCGGCTTGCGCCTGCCTCCGCGCGTTGCCCCGATTCAGGCGGTCATCCTGCCGATTGCGGCGCACAAGCCGGGCGTGATGGAGGCGTGCGAGAAGCTGCTTGAGGAATTGAAGGCGGCGGACATCCGCGTCAAGCTCGACGACCGCGACACGGTGTCCGCGGGCTACAAGTTCAACGACTGGGAGATGAAGGGCGTGCCGGTGCGCCTGGAAGTCGGCCCGCGCGACCTCGAAAACGGCGTCGTGACCGTGTTCCGCCGCGACCTGTGCGAAAAGGTGACGCTGCCGCTGGAAAATCTGGCGGACGAATTGAAGGCGCTGCTGGACGACATTCAGCAGACGCTCTTTGACCAGGCGAAGAAGTTCCGCGACGAAAAGACCCACGTCGTCCACAACATGGAGGAACTGGGCGCGGCAGTCGAAAATGGCTTCGCGAAGGCCATGTGGTGCGGCGAACGCGCGTGCGAGGACGAAATCAAGGAGAAATTCAACGCCTCCTCCCGCAATATGCCTTTTGACCAGGAAAAGGAATGGTTCGGCGACACCTGCGTCTGCTGCGGCAAAAAGGCGAAGAAGGTCATGTATTTCGCGAAAGCGTACTAATTTTCCCAGCAAATTGCCTGAAATTTTCCCGAAAGGCGCGAATTAACCATTTACAAACGGGAAAAAATCTGATACAATAATGGATGGGTCTGCGAACCGTTTGCGCGGACGACCGAAGACTCCGACGGCGCACTGCGTGAACAGGCGATTGCCCACGGGCATTGCCCGAAATAAAAATTTGGAGGATGAAATTCCATGACCAAGAGCGAAATCATTGCCACCTACGCCCAGCATGAAGGCGACACCGGTTCTCCCGAAGTGCAGATTGCCCTGCTGACCGACCGCATCAACCACCTGAACGAGCACCTGAAGACCAACCGCAACGACCACCACTCCAACCGTGGCCTGCTGCTGATGGTCGGCCGTCGCCGTGGTCTGCTGGAGTACCTGAAGAAGACCGACATCGAGCGTTATCGTGCGCTGATCGCTAAGCTGAACCTGCGTAAGTAATTATCGCAGAACTCGGCGGCTTTGCGCGCAAGAGCCGCCGTCTGGAGACACGCGGCAGGGGAGAATCCCCCTGTGCATTCCTCCTCACGGCGGCTTTTTGCGGCAAGGCGGCGCAGAACATGGGCAGGGTCTGGAGATGTTATCCCTTGAAAATCCCGAATCGCCTGATTCAGGGGGTTTTCATATGATAGCATCTCCGGGCGGTTCAGGAAGGCAGCCATCCGCCTTCCTACGACTGAGTATAAGGAGATTCTCAATGGAAAGCAAAAAGTACAGCATGGATCTGGCGGGCCGCGAGCTGACGCTGGAATTCGGCAAATACTGCGAACAGGCGGCTGGCTCCGTCTGGGTGCATCTGGGCGATACCGTCGTGATGGTGAACGCGACGATGGCGCCGACCCCCCGTCCCGGCGTGGACTTCTTCCCGCTGGCTGTGGACGTGGAGGAAAAGCAGTACTCCGTGGGCAAGATTCCCGGCGGTTTCATCAAGCGTGAAGGCCGTCCGACCGAAAAGGCGACCCTGACCTGCCGCCTGATCGACCGCCCGCTGCGCCCCCTGTTCAACAAGGGAATGCGCAACGATGTGCAGGTTGTTGTGACCGTGCTGAGCGTTGAGCAGGACGTGCCGCCGGAAATCCCCGCGATGATCGGTTCGTCCATCGCGCTGGCGGTCAGCGAAATTCCGTGGAACGGCCCGACGGGCGCGGTGGTTGTCGGCCGCGTGGACGGGCAGTACGTCATCAACCCCGATGAAGAGCAGCGCGCAAAGAGCGATATGCACGTTTACCTCGCCGGCACGAAGGACGCCATCATGATGGTGGAAGCGGGCGCAAACGAGGTCAGCGAAACGGCGATGCTCGATGCCATCATGTTCGGCCACGAGTACATCAAGAAGCTCGTTGAGTTCCAGGACAAGATTGTGGCGGAAATCGGCAAGGAAAAGGTCGAAGTGCCGCTGAACGTGACTGGCGACGACGTGAAGCAGGCCGTGCGCGAATTTGCCTACGACAAGTGCGTGTGGGTGTTCGACACCTTCAACCGTCAGGAGCGTCAGGCGCGTGAAGCGCAGGTCAAGCAGGAAACCATCGAAGCGCTGGCGGAGCAGTTCCCGGAGCGCGAAGCCGAAATCGCCGATGCGCTGTACTACCTGAACAAGGAAGTCATGCGCAAGAAGATTATCGAGCAGGGCATTCGTCCCGATGGCCGCGGCGTGACGGAAATCCGCCCGATTTGGTGCGAAGTGGGCGTGCTGCCGCGCGTGCATGGCTCTGCCGTGTTCACTCGTGGTCAGACGCAGGCGCTGACCGTGACCACGCTGGGCTCTACCAGCGAGGGTCAGGTGCTGGACGGCCTGTCCAGCGAGGACTTCAAGCGCTACATCCACCACTACAATATGCCGCCGTACGCCACGGGCGAAGCGGGCCGCCTCAAGAGCCCCGGTCGCCGCGAAATTGGCCACGGCGCACTGGCGGAGCGCGCGCTGCTGCCTGTTATCCCCTCTGAGGAAGAGTTCCCCTACGCAATGCGCTTGGTGAGCGAAATCCTGTCCTCCAACGGCTCGTCCTCCATGGCGTCCGTGTGCGGTTCCACCCTATCCCTGATGGACGCGGGCGTGCCGATTCACGCGCCGGTCGCGGGCGTCGCGATGGGCTTGATTAAGGACGTGGAGTCCGGCAAGGTGGCTGTCCTGACCGACATTCAGGGTCTGGAAGACTTCCTGGGCGATATGGACTTCAAGGTCGCTGGTTCCATGAACGGCATCACCGCCATCCAGATGGACATCAAGATTGCGGGCATTGACCGCACGATTCTCGAAACCGCGCTGGCGCAGGCGCTCAAGGGCCGCCTGTTCATCCTCGAAAAGATGCTCAGCTGCATCGGCGAGCCGCGCAAGGAACTGAGCAAGTACGCGCCCAAGATTGTCCGCTTCACCATCAATCCGGAGAAGATTCGCGAGGTTATCGGACCCGGCGGCAAGATGATCAACAAGATTATTGCCGAAACCGGCGTGAAGATTGACATCGAGGACGACGGCCGCGTGTTCATCTCCACCCCCGACGCGGAAGCAGCCGACAAGGCGCGCCGCATCATCGAGGGCATCGCGAAGGACATCGAGGTTGGCGAGGTGTACACGGGCAAGGTCGTGCGCATCATGAACTTCGGCGCGTTTGTCGAGCTGCTGCCCGGCAAGGACGGCATGATTCACATCTCCAAGCTGGCGAACCACCGCGTGGAGAAGGTCGAGGACGTCGTGAAGATTGGCGACACGCTGGAAGTGAAGGTCGCGGAAATCGACGCGCAGGGTCGTGTGAACCTCGTGCGCAACGACATCACCTACGACAACACCGCCGCGGCTGCCCCGCGTCGTGCGGAAGGTTTCCGCGCGCGTCCTCCGCGTCGGGATGGTCGGAACTAATCGCGTTTCCGACAACCTTTCAGTGGTTGATTGCTGATTTGGTTGAATTTTCTGCATAAAAGGTCGCTTTTGTTGCAGGGAGACGCGCCTGCGGGCGCGCAAGGGGGCTTTCCGATCGCCCCCTTGACCCCTTCGGATGCACACTCTCTTGCTTGAACTTTATCGAAAGTTAAATTTTGAGGGATGTCCCTTTATGCGGAATCAGAATGAAATAATATGAAGAAATTCGCAAAAGTCCCTGCGATTGCACCGGGCTTTTGCGAATTTTCTGCTTTTTCGGGCGAAAATTGCGAAACGATGCCGCCATGCATCAGAAAGGAATCAAATGGATAGCATACTGAAAAACGTAGCGGGAGCTGATGAATGTATGCGTGATGAATGGGTGCTGCCCAATGGCCTGCGTGTGCTGGGGGAACGCCTGCCGCATCTGCGGTCGGTGTCCATCGGCGCGTGGATGCATGTGGGTTCGATGATGGAAACGCCGGAAGAAAACGGCCTCTCCCACTTCATTGAACACATGATTTTCAAGGGAACGACGAAGCGCACCGTCCGGCAGATTGCCGAGGAAATGGACGCGGTTGGCGGGCAGCTGAACGCCTTCACGGGCAAGGACTGCACCTGCTGCTACGCCAAGGTCATCGACGAGGACATCAAGCTCGCCATCGACATCATCGCCGACATGGTGATGAACGCGACGATGGACGAGAAGGAGCTGGACAAGGAACGCGGCGTCGTGCTGGAAGAAATCTCGATGGACGAGGATTCGCCCGAAGATTTGGTGCATGACCTGCTGGCGAAGGCGCAGTTTGGCACGCAGTCGCTGGGGCAGCCGATTCTGGGGCCGGCGGAACAGGTCGCAGCGTACACCCGCAAGAACCTCATGGACTACAAGAACAAGCACTACCTGCCGAGAGAAACGGTGGTGGCGCTGGCGGGCAACTATGAACCCGCGCAGGTGCAGGCGCTGATGGAAAAATACTTCGGCACTTGGCAGGGCGGCGAAAGCGCACTCGTTGTGCCGAAACAGCAGGTTTTGACCGGACGGCGCGTTGTGAAGGAAAAGGACACCGAGCAGCTGCACATCTGCCTTGGCTATCCGGGATTCGCGTACGGCACGGACGACGTGTATGCCGTCGCGGTGATGAACAACGTGCTGGGCGGCGCGATGTCCTCCCGGCTGTTCCAGCGCATCCGCGAAGAGCTGGGCATGGCGTACTCCATCTACACCTACCCGAACTCGTATCAGGGCATCGGCACATACGGCATTTACGCCGGCATCAGCCCGAAAAACGGCGATAAGGTGCTGGAGGAAATCGACAGCGAACTCAAGCGTTTCCTGAAGGACGGCATGACGGACAAGGAGTTCCGCGACAGCAAAACGCAGCTTCGGTCGGGCTATTTGATGGGACTGGAAAGCTCCGGCAGCCGGATGCAGGCGATGGGACGCTCGACGCTGCTCAACGGCCATCCGACTGACCACCAAAAGACGATTGCCGCCATCGAAGCCGTGACGCCGGAAATGGTGATGGACGTGGCGCACAAGGTGCTGACTGCCGAGCCGTGCCTGGCGGTGGCGGGCAAGGGTGCAGAAAAGTACGCGGAGTAAAGAAACATGAACGAACGGATTATCGCGCTGGACATCGGCGACGCGCGCATCGGCGTGGCGGTTTCGGACGCGTCGCGCCTGATTGCCACGCCCATCGACACCATCTACCGCGTCGGTTACGGGCCGGACGTGCGCAAGGTGGTGGAAATCTGCCAGCGCTACGACACAACGCAGGTGCTTTCCGGCTGGCCGCTGAATATGGACGGCACGGCGGGCTTCCAGTCCGAAAAGGTCAAAGCGTTTTGCGAACAGCTGGAAAAAGCGGGGCTTTCGGTCGTCTATCAGGATGAACGCCTGACGACCGTGACCGCGACGAACGCGCTCATCGAGGGCAACATGCACCGGGCGGAGCGCAAGCACAATGTGGACAAGGTAGCGGCGGCGGTGATTTTGCAGCAGTATCTGGACACCTGCCGCAACCAGCAGCAACAGGAGGCAGCGAAAATGGAAGAACAGGACAACATCATTGAACTGATTGACGACGAGACGGGCGCGCCGATTCGCTTCCAGCATCTGGCGACGATTGAGCACGAGGGTGAACTGTACATTGCGCTCTCCGAGGCGGATGCGCCGGAGGACGGGCAGTGCGAGGTGTTCATCATGCAGGTCGCGCAGGAAGAAGACGGCACGGAAAGCTATATTCAGGTGGAAGATGAGGCCGTTCAGCAGGCGGTGTTCGACAAGTTTCTCCAGCTGGTGAACGAGGGCAGCGGCGATGACGAATAACGACGAGGGCAGCAAACTGGAAGCAATGGGCGAACCGCTGATTGAACTGACTGCCCCTGACGGCACGGTGATGCGCTTCCGCTTTGGCGCGGTGATTCCGCTGGACGACATCGAATATGCCGTGCTGCTGGAGATGGAGGACAACCCCGACGGCGAGGAGCAGGTGCTGGTGACGCGCATCGAGCCGACGGACGACGGCGGCATGACATTCGTGGTCGAGGAGAATCCGCAGAAGGTGGAGCAGGTGTTTAACAGCTACGTCAACCTGCGCACGCAGGAGGGCTTGACGGGGCTGACGGACGCGGAGGGGTAATACTATTTCCAGATTCACCTGCGCCATCTGCTTGCGCCTTTTCCATTCTGGCGTCCGTTCATTCCACTTAGCGTAGCGCTGCTACGCTGCGTTTCATTCACGTTAGCCAGAATGAAAAATTCGCGGCGCATCTTGGCGCATTCTTATCTGGAAATAGTATAACACTGCGCGAAAGGAGGGCATCCGCCCATGAAAAAAGGGAAAAAACGACTGCTTCTGGGATGGATTTGCCTGCTTCTTTCGTTGTGTATGGTGACGGTCGCATCCGCCGAAACGGACGGCACGCCGATTCAGCCCTGCCATCAGGTGACGATGACCGAGCAGAAATCCACCGCGCAAAACGGCGCGTCCATCAGCGTGTGGCACATCACAACCGCGCTGGGCACGGTGGATGCCGAGCTGAACGCGCTGGCGGATGACTACGCGGCGCAAATCACCCCCGCGCTGCGAAAGCCGGGGAAGGAACGCACGCAGAACAGCGCGCTCACCGTGCGCATCCTCCACAGCCGGACGGGAATGAGCTGGATGAGCTTCATGGTGCAGGCGCGGCAGGAGTACCATCGGCAGATTCAGCAGGTGCGGTTCACCACGCGCACTTACGATATGCTGACCGGGCAGCGAATCACGCTTGCCGACATTTTCCCGGCGGATTCGCCCGCGTGGACGCTGCTGGAACAAGCGGTGCGCGACGCGGCAAACGCCTATTATCCGGACGAAACGCCCGATGCGGCGGCGGTCGAGGCGCTCTGCGAAAATCTCGCTCAGGCGGATTTCATGCTCTACGGCATGTCGCTGGTCATTCCGCTGCCGTCGGTTTACGAAAACCATCCGCAGCTGATGCAGGCGACGCTGTACTATCCGCAGATTCGCGCGTACATGACCGAAGAAGCGCAGCGGCAGACGGATAACGCGAGCCTGTACCGCTTCTGCGCGCTGACGTATGACGACGGCCCGAACCAGTGGATTACGCCGCATGTGCTGGATGCGCTGATGCAAACCGGCGTGCGCGCGACGTTTTTCCTCGTCGGCAGCCGCGTGAAGGACTTTCCGTATCTGGCGCGGCAGGAGCATGACGAGGGGCACGCGATTGCGACGCACTTCTACGAGCACCTGTACGCGAATCAGGAGCAGGGCGGCAAGTTCCGCGCCATGTACGACAAGGTCAACCGCGCGCATATCGCCGCCATCGGCATTGCCCCGGCGTACGCCCGCGCACCCGGTGGACAGTGGCAGCGCATGGGCAGCTACGGCGTCGGCTGGCCGCTGATTCAGTGGACGGCGGAGGCGCAGGACTGGAGCGGCGGCGATCAGGGCCCCGATGCCTACCGCACCGCCAATACCATTGCTGCCAGCACCAAGGACGGCGGCATCATCCTCATGCACGACATGAAAATCAACTCCGCCAAGGCGACGGAGATGTTCATCCCGAAGCTGGAGGAGCGTGGCTTCATGCTGCTGACGGTGGACGAGCTGTTTGCCAAGGACGGCGTGACGCTGGAAGCGAATCAGGCGTACTGGCGCTGCCTGGATGGGGTCACGACGCAGTATTGATGCGCGTTTGTCCCTTTTTTCGCACGAAAATGCGCGAAATTTGCAGTTTCTACGGGAAAAATCCCCCGCATCCCATTGGAAAGGAGCATTCCGATGATGAAGAAGTACATTGCCTGCCTGCTTGCCGCTATCCTTCTGCTGACGATGCTGCCCGCATCCGCATCGGCGGAGGGCGGAATGCAGGCGTGCCACCGCGTGACGGCGAAGTATACCGATTCCAAGCAGAGCAACAAGAGCGGCATCCGGCTGTGGTCGGTCAAAACCGCATTGACGAGCGTCGATGACGAAATCAATGGGCTGGCGCAGGCGTACGCGGACAAAATCGCCCCGACGCTCCAAGCAGGGAAAGCGAACGGCGATAAAAACAGCCGGCTGGATGTCGAAATCCGCCATAGCAAAACGGGGCTGACGTGGATGAGCTTCCTCGTGCAGGCGCGCACGACCTACCACCGCGACCTGATTGCGCAGGAGTTCACCAGCCGCACGTTCGACATGACGACCGGCGAAAGAATCCTGCTGACGGATATTTTCCCCGAAGGCAGCGAGGGCTGGACGATGCTGCGCGAGAAGCTCAAAGCCCAAATCAACTACTATTTCCCGGATGAAACGCCTGACCCGGATGCTGTTGCGCAGGTGCTGTCGGACGAGGGGCTGCGGAATCTCGACTTCACGCTGCACGGCATGTCGCTGGTCATTCACCTCTCGGCGGACGCGTTCTATCCGGAGCATCACACGCTGATTGAGACGACGCTGTTCTACCCTGACATCCGAGAGTACATGACCGAAAAGGCGCAAATCGAGACGGACAATCTTTCCTATTATAAGACCGTCGCGCTGACGTTTGACGACGGCCCGACGCGCACCAACTCCACCAAAGTCCTCAACAGCCTGATGGAGGTCGGCGCGCCCGGCACTTTCTTCATGATTGGCAAGAACATGAAGCCCTACGCCGATTTGGTGCAGCGCGCGCACGACGAGGGTCACGCCGTCGCCAGCCACAACTGGACGCACGGCGACGCGCGGAAAATCAGCACCGCTACCCTCCGCGCGATGCCGGAGAAGGTCAACAATGCGCTGATTTCCATCATCGGCATCCCGACGCGCTATGACCGCGTGCCCTACGGCGTGTATCCGGCGATGATCAAGGCGAAAGTCGGCTGGTCGTACATCCAGTGGTCGGTGGATACCTACGACTGGCGCGGGCGCAGTACGTCGCTGATTATGAGCAAGACGAAGAAGCAGTTCACCGACGGCGATATTGTGCTGATGCACGACATCAAGGACAACACGCCAAACACCGCGAAAGTGATGGCGGAATGGCTCTACGAGCAGGGGTACATTCTGCTGACGGTGGATGAGCTGTTCGCCAAGGACGGCGTGACGCTGGAGCCGGACACGGTGTATTTCCGCTGTGACGACGGTGTGACGACGATTAAGAAGTAACGGGGGTGCAAGGGATGAAGCGAATCGCCGCGATACTGCTGGTACTGTGCCTTCTGCTGGCGCAGGCGCTGGCAGAAACGACCATCGACCCGAAGGAAGCACGAAACATCCCCCTGACGGAAGCGGGGGAGAATGAAACGCCCGACGGCATCAGCCCGACGACCGGGCGGACGCTGAGCAAGCTCTATGTGCCGGAGGGGTACGCGGGGCTGGCGGCGACGGGGCGCTATCTGCCCATGCTGGTGCAAATCGGCAATGACGGCGGCGGCGTGGGCAACCGTGCGCCGTGGGGCGTGGCGTGTGCGGATATCCTCTACGAAACGCCGCTGACAAGGAGCCATGAAACGCGCATCACCGCCGTTTTCTCCGATATGATCCCAGATTCGGTCGGCTTCGTGCGCTCGGCGCGCATTGGGCATGTGTGGCTGAGCGAGGAGTGGGGCGGCGGCTTCCTGTTCTACGGTCAGCAGGAGGTGGAAGGGAGCGACGTGAAGGCGGAAATCAAGCGGCTCGGCGCGAACCTGAGGAGCGTTATCTTCAGCGGCATTACGGGCGGCACGAACTTCAAGCGCTACTTTACCAGCCGCGCGGGCGCGAAATCCCCTTATGATGTGGATGCGAACGTCGCCGCGATGAGCCGCCTCGTGCCGGAAGACCACGTCGCGCCGAACCACGCCTTCCGCTTCACCGACGATGCGCCCGATGGCGACAGCGCCACCCGCGTCTACATCAAATGGGGGGACAGCGCGAAGCTCTACAACTCGCGCCTTGTCTACCGCAAGGAGTGGAACGGCTACCTGCGCTACATGGGCACGAGCAAGACGAACTGGTACGCCGACCGTGATTCGGACGACAGCGCCATTGCCTTCCAGAACGTGATTGTGCAGTTCACGCGCGTGGACTACAACCACAACAACAAGAATGAGCCGATTATGTACGTCATCGGCGAAAACAGCGAAGCGGCGGAGGGCAATGCGGATTTCTTCCTGGGCGGCAAGCATATTTCCGGCTATTGGAAGCGCGACGGCATGACCTCCCGCACGGTCTACTACGATGCAAGCGGCGAGGAAATCGCCCTCCTGCGCGGACGCACGCTGATTGTCATTTTCCCCGATGACGCAGCGTCGAAACGCTCGGTGTCTTACGAGTGAGCAAATGCATATCCCGCAGGGCGGGAGAATTTGTGCCGCGCCAAAACAATTGGAAACGGCATGAAAAGCTGTCATTTCTTTCTCCGGGCATGCGTCCCGGAGTTTTTTGTTGCCGAAAAAATAGGAAAATGATAGCCAAATATGGAAAAAACACTTGACAATCCTTGCCGAAAATCGCTATAATTAAACAGGTAAATTCATACGATTTCTGAATCAACAGGAGCCATCTGCTTGCGCGTTTTTCCCTTTGACGTCCGCGCACTCCACTTCGCGGCAGCCAGATGAAAAAATACGCAGCGTATTTTGGCTTGTTTTCATTCGGAAATTGTATCAGGTTGAGGGAGTGGAATTGGAAAATGGAAAGCGGTGCAAACACAAAGGAAGTACTGACCCCGAAAAACGTCTATCGCTTTTTGACGGACAATCTGCCGGGGCTGTATCCGCATGGGGTGATTCCCGCGGCGGAACGCAAGGGCTTGACGCTGGTGAAATTCTGGGCGCAAGTGCTCGACGGAATCATTCCGCCGGAATGGCACGCGTCGCTCTTTGGAGGCACGCAGCGCTCGCGGCGGCTGAGCGACATGATGAACCGCACGGGCGTGCAGCCGCTTCCGCCCAAATTGCAGCAGGAGATGAACGCGCTGCTGTCCGGGGAGACGCTGATTCGCCTGAGCCAGCAGGTGCAGGACTTCCTGCGCAGCGCGCACTACGATGCCGATGCCCTCACGCGCGCCCTGCCCGACTTCGTGCGCATGATGATGGAAAACGAGGAATGCATGAAGCCGGAGCACGAGCAGGTGTTTGAGAACCTGCAGAAATCGCGGGAGATGCTGCCGCGCACGTTTGTGGACATGCTGACGCTCTCGTGGCTGGTGCTGCTGGCGTTCTACGGGCCGGAAATGGGCAGCCGCGAGCTGCTGGACTTCTGCCAGGCGCAGGAGCACTCGGCGCAGGCGCTGTATCTGCTTTCGTCGCACGTCACGTTCGGGCGGCGCGTGCCGCTGTCGATGACGGGGCGCAACTGCGAATTGTGCCGTCAGGGGCTACCAAAGGATGAATACGTCATGGATGCGGCTTCGTGCCTGCCGCAATTGACGGACGCGATTCGGCAGGGCGGCAAAATCGCCGTGACGGGCATGGGCGGCATCGGTAAAACGGAAATGACCCGTCAGGCGCTGGCGGTGCTGGCGAAGGAAGAGCTGTTCAGCCGCATGGCGTGGGTGCAGTACGAAAAAAGTCTGACGGCGAGCCTACGCATGGCGTTTGACGGCTTGGACGGCGTGGCGGAGGAGAACGTGCTCTCAACGGTGCGCGAGAAGCTGGAAGCGCCCTATCAAGGGCGGACGCTGCTGCTGATTGACAGCGTGGATATGCCGCCGGAAGCGGACGAGGGGCTGCGCGAGATAGAGCATTGGGGCTGCGATGTGCTGGTGACGACGCGCTTCCCGCTGGGCGAGGGTTTCCGGAATATCGCCGTGCCGCTGCTGTCGGAGGAAGCTAGCCGGGCGCTGTTTGTCCAGCACGACCCGTACTTGAAAGGCATGGGCAGCGCGGAAACGGAGGCGCTGCATCAGGTGCTTTCGCGCGTGGCGGGGCATCCGCTGGCGATTATCCTGCTGGCGCATCTGGCGAAGATGAAGCGCTGGACGATGGCGCAGCTGCTGGAAGAGCTTGACCGCATCAGCCCGGAGGGACTGCGGCTGGCGGGCGGCAAATTCAGCGCGATTGCGCAGAGAATCGCCCAGATGGTGTCCTCCGACGCGCTGACCGACCGCGAAAGGCAGGTGCTGGCGGTTTTCGCCACGTTTCCGGCGTGGACAATCCCGGTGCGGGACGCGTTGACCCTCCTGCGCGACTTCGGCACAGAGGATGAGCTGCTGTCCGCGCTGGAAACGGCGGCGGATTACGGGCTGCTGACATCGAACTGGCGCGGATACGCCATGCACCCCGTGCTGGCGGAGAGCTTCCGGCCGCTGCTGCCGCCGATGGAGAAGGTGCCGAGGCTGGCGGAGATTTTCCGGGAACGCGCAACGCAGTCCGGTTCGCTGGAAGATTGCAAGGGCACGACGCTGGCACTTGCCCTTCATGCGGTGTCGGATTTCTTCGATGCGCCGGTTGAACTGATGTCAGGCATTTCGATTGGCGTGGTGGAACTGCTGGACACGTCGCGGGAGGAAATTCCGGCGGCGCGTCTGGCAATCTGGCGGCAGTACAAGCAAAAAGAGTCCCAGCAGACAGCGAAGGGACGCTTCCTTGATGCAGAAATGCAGCTGGTACTCGATGCCATTCAGGGTGGCGAATTGCAGGCGGATGCAGAACAGATTATTGCCCAGCTGCCGGGGGCATCCGACAAAAATGCAATGGACTTCCTGACCATCAATACGATTATTGTGCAGCGCGTGAATCGGGAACTTTGCGTTCGGATTATCGAACAGGCGGATCAGCTGATTCAGCCGGATAGCCCGCAGTATGCGGTATACCGTGCGGAATCTGTCTGCGCCAAGCAGCTTGTGGGCGTGTCCGTGCCGGAGGAAGAGGTTAATCAGGCAATTTCGTACTTCAAAGAACAGATGAAGAATCCGAAAAAGCTTCATGATGCCGCAGGGCGCTTGGGAGCGCTGCTCAGCACCACGATGCTGAGCGGATGGTGGGGAAAAATTAAGCCGTTTGCGGATGAACTGGCGCAGATTGTGGATGAAAAACATATCCGCAACACGGAATCTGACCATGCGTTGGGCATGATTTACCGCCATTTGCAGGAATTTGACAAAGCCCTCATGTACGAAAAGTATGTGGTTGATGCTATTCAGCCGGAGACGCTGCAATATTATCAAGTGATGGCGAACTACCTTGTTATCAAGCAGGAAAGTGGACGCTGCTTGGAAAACAAGGAAATACTGGAGGAAGAACTGCCGAAAATCGCGGAGAAATTCGGCAAGAACAACGGACTGTATGCCATTTGGGCGCATTCCTACTCGAAGGTGCTGATGGAACTGCGCCGCCCGGAAGAAGCAATGCGGCTACTGGACGAAATTTACCCGATTGTTGTGACACACATGGGCGAATGGAACGCAAAGGTGGTGCAAATTGCGTACATTTCCTGCTTGGCGATGACGAATCGAGACGACGAGGCACAGGCAAAGGCTGCGGAATTGCGCGAATATTTTGTGAACGCGGCTGGGAAAGAATCGCCGCAGGTATATGCCATCGACCAGACGGTGCAGAAGGTCAACGACGGTTTCTTCCACAAGGAGAATCAGTCCAAACAGGTATAATCCGGGAAAAACACGCGGATATTGACAACCTGCAATGTAACCTGCTTGACAATCCCCATTGTCGCCGTATAATGGAAAGTGGAATCCTGCATTCGGATAACCATTTTCTATTATACGGCATTTTTTGCTGTTGGACGCAAAAGAAAGGAAATGCACATGACGCTCAAGGAGTTTTATGCCGCAGTCGGCGGCGATTACGACGCAACCCTGAACAGAATCCCCAAGGAGTCGATGGTGCTGCGCTTTGTGAAGAAGTATGCCGACGACAAAACCTACGCCCAGCTGACCGAAGCGGTGAAAGCGCAGGACTGGGAAACGGCGTTCCGCGCGTCGCACACGCTCAAGGGCGTGGCGCAGAACCTCGGCTTTGACGGGCTGTACCGCGCCGCGTTCGCGCTGACGGAAGAAATGCGCGGGGGCAAGCCATTGACGGACACTGCCCTCTACGACGCCGTGGCGCAGCAGCAGCAGATTGTGCTGGACGCCGTGCAGCAGCTGGCATAAGGACAAAAAACATGCGTGAACAGAAATGGAATCTTGGGCGGTTTATCGGGAGGAGCAGTGCGCTGCTTCTCCTGTTTGCGCTGCTCTTCCTGCCGTCGGCGCGGGCGGAGGAAGGGGAGAATCTGCCGAAAATAATCATCGGCAGCGACGAATACCAGCCGTACAGCTACTATAACGTGGATGGCTCGCCGCAGGGCGTGGATGTTGAAATGGCGCGCGAAGCCTTCCGGCGCATGGGGTATGCGCCTGTCTTCCGCCATGTGGCGTGGGAGGATAAGGACGAAGCGCTGGCAGACGGCACGGTGGACTGCCTGTGGAGCGGGTTCATGATGAACAATTGCGAGGACAAGTACACATGGGCGCGACTCAACCTGTTCAGCCGTCTGGTGGCGGTGGTGCGCGCGGACAGCGCCTATGCGGATTTGGCTGATTTGGCGGGCTGCCGCGCGGCGGTTCAGGCGACGAGCTGGGCGGAATATCTGCTGATTCGGCAGGATCAGCCGGGCATCCCGAAGGTCAAAACGGTGTACAGCTTCTCGTCGATGGAGGAGGTGTTCGCCGTCATGCGCAAGGGCTACGCGGACACGATTGTCGGGCATGAGTGTGTGCTGAACATCTTCCTTGCGGAGAATGAAGGGCGCTACCGGAAGCTGGAAACCCTGCTGGGCACGGCGGAACTCGGCGTCGCGTTCCAGAAGGGGACGCACGAGGAACTGGCGCGGCAGCTGGAGCAGACGCTGGCTGAAATGGCGGCGGACGGCACGATGGCGGAGATTTTGACGGCATACGGCATCAACGGCACCGTCCGCATGGGAGGAATCGAAAGCAAATGAAACAGGAAACCTCTCATAAGCGGCGAGGCTTCATCAGCATGCTCTGGATGCCGCTGACACTGTATCTGATAATGCTTGTCACATCCTTTGTTGTGCTGACGTGGCATGATACACGCAATGTCTGGAATGCAATGGATGCAACGCTTGACTTTGCGGTGGCGCGGCTCGAACAGTATTTCAACGCCATGTCGAACGAACGCGCCAAGAGCGAAATCCGCCTGCTGGACAAAACGGCGGAGCTTGCCGCCCGCATCGCGGAAGCAGGGGGGATAACGAACGAACAGCTTGACCAGTACGCCTATGCGCAGCGGCTGACGGGCATCGTCATCCTTGATGCGGACATGAATGCCGTCGTCCAAACGACGATTGACGGTGACACAGCGGCGGCGCTGCATTCAATGCTGCAAAAGCCGACGGTGCGGGAGATTGTGGATTACCCCGTGAAGGCATACATGACGCGGACGCAGGTGGGCAGTCGCACGGTGGATTTCGCCGCCGTCGCGCGCGAGGACGCGCCGGGCCTTGTGGTGGCATACGCCGAGCGCGAGGAAGAGGACGCGAGCGACATGAAGCTGGAGACACTCTTCAGCGGCTTCACGTTTGCAATGGACGGCACGGTCACCGTGTCGGACGGCAAAACCATCATTGCTTCCAACAGCGCCGAAATCGTCGGGCACGACGTAAAAAAAATCGAGGAAGGCAGCATCCCCCATGCGCAGTGGGACGAATCGGGGCGGCTGCACATTGTTGACGGCATGACGGCGTGGTCGGGCAAGCGCACGGCGTTTGAGAACTACTCGGTGTACGCCATGTTCCCGGATCTTGCCGTCTACAATTCCCGCAACACCATTCTCCTCTACGGCACGCTGATTTACATGGGAATCTGGCTTTGCTTCGCGTGGCTGCGCGCCCAGCAGTCCCGCCGCGCACTGGAGAAAAACAGCGAGCAGGCGCGGATTATCAGCGCCATCAGCGAAATCTACTGCTTCACGTTCCTTGTTAACGTCCAGCGCGGCACGGTGCGCATCATCAAGCACCCGATGGAGCAGCTGATGAAGATGGACCGCACGTGGAGCATGAACGAAGTGGTGCAGATGCAAGCGGCTCAAAACGTTGCGCCGGATTTCCGCGAGGCGTTCATCAGCTACTGCGACCTGACGACCTTGGCGCAGCGCTTGAAGGAAAACCCGAACCTGACGCTGGAGTTCCGCGACCCGAAGGAAAAGGTGTACCTGATGACGACGCTGCCGCAGAACTACGACCGCCGCGGCAGGCTCGAATCGGTGCTGATGGTGACGCAGGACGTGACGGCGGAGAAGGAACGCGAACGCGACTATCAGCTGCAATTGAAAAAGACGGCGGAGGACGCCGAGCGCGCCAACATCGTCAAAACGGACTTCCTGCGCCGCATGAGCCACGATATCCGCACGCCGATTAACGGCATCCGCGGCATGGTGGAAATCAGCCGCCGATATGTGGGCGACGAAGCAAAGCAGGAAGAGTGCCGCGAGAAAATTATGACCGCATCGGGCTTCCTGCTGGATTTGGTCAACGATGTGCTGAACATGAACAAGCTCGAATCCGGCGCGGTGACGCTGGAAGAGAAGCCGTTCAACCTGCGCCAGATGGTCAGCGAAATTGTGACGATGGTGGAGGGGCAGGCGTGGCACGAAAACGTGCAGGTGTCCTGCAAGACGCTGGCGTGGAATCACGAAAACCTGATTGGCTCGCCGATGCACCTGCATCAGGTGCTGCAAAACGTTGTCGGCAATGCGGTCAAGTACAACTGCCCCGGCGGCAGCGTGACCATCTCCTGCGAGGAGAAAGGCTTTGACGGCACGACGGCGACGTTCCTTTTCACCTGTGCCGACACGGGACGCGGCATGAGTGCGGCGTTCCAGCAGCACGCGTTTGAGGCGTTCGCGCAGGAGGAATCCGGCGCGCGCACGGCCTACAAGGGCACGGGGCTGGGGCTGCCGATTGCCAAGGAACTTGTCGAGCAGATGGGCGGCAAAATCCACTTTGAGAGCGAACTGGGCGTCGGCACAACGTTCTACATCACCCTGCCGTTCCGCGTAGATCCGAATCCGCCGAAAGCGGAATCCGCCAAGCCGGAGCAGGCGGCGTCCATCAAGGGCGCGCACATACTGCTGGTGGAGGATAACGAGCTGAACATGGAAATCAGCCAGTACATACTGGAGGGTGCGGGCGCGATTGTCGCTCAGGCGTGGAACGGGAAGGAGGCGGTTCGCCGCTTTTCCGAAAGCGAACCGGGTACGTTTGACTGCATCCTGATGGACGTGATGATGCCGCTGATGGACGGACTGGAAGCAACGCGGACGATTCGCGCGATGCAGCGCCCGGATGCGGCGACCATCCCGATTGTGGCAATGACCGCGAATACCTTCTCCGAGGACGAACAGCGCAGCCGCGAGGCAGGCATGAACCTGTTCCTGAACAAGCCGGTGGATTCGGGAAAGATGCTGCAAACGGTGCTGGAGTGCCTGAAAATGGGCGGGGAAAATGCTTTGTGAAAACCTTGACAAGAACGCAGGTAGGGTGTAAAATAGAACTATCACAGGCGCGATTCCGGGGAAAAATCTGGACGCGCGAAAGGAAGGTTCTATTTATGAAGAAGCTGCTTGCGCTGGTGTGCGCGCTTGTCCTGTCGCTGTCGATGACGGCGGTGCTGGCGGAAGAAACCGATGCGTTCACCTCCGCGTCCGTCGCGAGCTACTACGCGGATTCCGCCCTGACCGGGGATGACCTGATGAACGCCATCAACTCCTTCTCCGGCACGTACCTCGTGTGCACCACCAACCCCGACGGCACGGCGAACGCGGGCGTGTTCATCTTCGCGTGCGTGAAGAACGAGGACAAGTACTACATCCAGATGGGTCTGGCGGAGAACCAGACGAAGCAGAACCTGCTCCGCACGGGCGAAGCGCTGGCGGTCTACGCCGCGAACCCCTCCACCGAGGAAGGCGCAAAGCCCTACATCACCGCCGGTGCGCGCATGGTGCTCCAGCAGGTGACGGACGAAGAACTGCTGAAGGTGCTCAACGTCAAGGGCAGCGAAACCGCGCTGTTCTTTGAAATCACCGAAATCAAGCCGCTGGGCTGATTGACAAACGGGGCGCATCCTCTTCCAAACGCGAAGGGGATGCGCTTTTTTCGGGGAATCTGCGGCAGCGCGCGCATTCCAAAACACCCAAAATCCATAGGAATTTGCATATTCCTCTTGACAAGCATGGGAATCGGGAGTAAAATCCTATTGCGGAAGTAGGTTATAAGCTGCCGCACAAGAATGGTTTATCAATCAGCCAGAGAAAGGGCTTTTGCAATATGAAACACGCTGAATTGCTGACTGTCCGCGACCTGCACGTTCAGATGGGCGAAAAGGAAATCCTCCACGGGGTCAACCTTTCCGTCGGCACGGATGAAACCCATGTCCTCCTTGGCCCGAACGGCACGGGCAAATCCACCCTCGGCTATGCCATCACCGGCAACCCCGCCTATCAGGTGACGCGGGGGAGCATCACGTTTGACGGCGAGGATATTACTTCGATGCCCGTCAATGAGCGCGCGAGGAAGGGCGTTTTCCTGTCCTTCCAGAATCCGCTGGAAGTGCCGGGCGTGACGCTGAGCGCCTTTATCCGCACGGCGCTGGAGCAGAAGAGCGGCAGCCGCATCCGCCTGTGGGACTTCAAGAAGAAGCTGAAGGAAACGATGGCGCTTTTGTCGATGGATGAAAGCTACGCCGAGCGCGATTTGAATGTCGGCTTCTCCGGCGGCGAAAAGAAGAAGGCGGAAATCCTGCAAATGCTGATGCTCGAACCCAAACTCGCCATTCTGGATGAAACCGACTCCGGTCTGGACGTGGACGCGGTGCGCACGGTGTCCGAGGGCGTCCGCCTGTTCCGCGAAAAGACGCACGGTTCGCTGCTGATTATCACCCACAGCACGCGCATTCTGGAGGCGCTGCGTGTTGACCGCACGCATGTGATGGAAAACGGCGTCATTGTGCGCGAAGGCGACGCGTCGCTGGTGGAAGAAATCAACGAAAAGGGCTTCAAGGGCTGATGGGGGAGCGGCATGACAGAGAAGAGCCAAGTTGCGGACATTGACCGCAGCATTTATGATATTCGCGACGCGGAGCATGACGCGTACCGCATGGAAGCCGGCTTGACCCCCGCCATCGTCGAGAAGCTGTCCAAGGAGAAGAATGACCCGGCGTGGATGGAGCAGTTCCGGCTGGAATCGCTGCAAATCTACAATAATATGCGTGTGCCGGACTGGGGGCCGTCGCTGGACGGGCTGGATATTGACCACATCGCGACGTATGTCCGCCCGAACACGAAGATGCAGAACAACTGGGAGAACGTGCCGCAGGACATTAAGGACACGTTTGAGCGGCTGGGCATTCCGCAGGCGGAGCGCAAGTCGCTGGCGGGCGTGGGCGCGCAGTACGACTCGGAGCTGGTGTACCACAACGTGCGCGCGGAAGTGGCGGCGCAGGGCGTGGTGTACACCGACATGGAGAGCGCGCTGCACGGCGAATATGCCGACATGGTGCGCAAGTACTTCATGAAGCTCGTCACCCCGCGTGACCACAAGTTTGCGGCGCTGCACGGCGCGGTTTGGTCGGGCGGCTCGTTTGTGTACGTCCCCAAGGGCGTGCAGGTGTCCATTCCGCTGCAATCGTATTTCCGCCTGAACGCCAAGGGCGCGGGGCAGTTTGAGCATACGCTGATTATTGTGGACGAGGGCGCAAGCCTGCACTTTATTGAGGGCTGCTCTGCCCCGAAGTACAACGTGGCGAACCTCCATGCCGGCTGCGTGGAGCTGTACGTCAAAAAGGGCGCGAAGCTGCGCTATTCGACGATCGAAAACTGGTCGAAGAACATGTATAACCTCAACACCAAGCGCGCGCTGGTGGAGGAAGATGGCACGATTGAGTGGATTTCCGGCTCGTTCGGGTCGCATGTGGGCTGCCTGTATCCGATGAGCATCTTGAAGGGCGACCGCGCCCGCATGGAGTTCACGGGCGTGACGTTCGCAGGCGCGGGGCAGAATCTCGACACGGGCGCGAAGGTCGTGCACGTTGGCAAAAATACCAGTTCGTACATGAACACGCGCTCCATCAGCAAGAGCGGCGGCATCAGCACGTTCCGCTCCAGCGTGGTGGTGGAGAAGAGCGCCAAGCACGCCAAGAGCGCGGTATCCTGCCAGTCGCTGATGCTCGACAGCGAGAGCCGCTCGGACACGATTCCCGCGATGGACATCCGCACGCGCGACGCCGCCATCGGGCATGAGGCGAAAATCGGCAGCATCAGCAACGACGCGGTGTTCTACCTGATGAGCCGCGGCATGAGCGAAGAGGACGCGCGCGCGCTGATTGTCAGCGGCTTTGCGGACAACGTGTCCAAGGAATTGCCGGTGGAATACGCGGTGGAGATGAACAACCTCATCCGCCTTGAAATGAAGGGCAGCATCGGCTGAGCGGAAAGGAGCATCCATCAATGGAAAAAATGACCATCAATCAGCTGCCCAGCCGGACGTGGAATCGTCTGGGCGTGAATGAAGCAACGATTGACTGGGATGAAAGCGCGACGGTCGTGCTGCCGGAAGAATCCGCAGAAAAGGCGGATATGCTGATTGCATCGGACGCGGCGTATGCCCGCAAGCGCGTGACCGTTCAGGCGGAAAAGGGCGCGAAAAAGTCGCTCTTCCAGACCCTTCGCACGGCGGGCAAGCTGCATGTGCAGACAGAGCTGACCGCCGAGGACGGCGCGGAAATTGAGCTGATTCAGCTGGTCGCGCCGGGCGAAAACGCGCTGGTGTATGATGAAGTCATCGGGCACTGCCACGGCAGCGGGCGGATTGTGCTGCGGCAAGTGACGCTGGGTCACGGCGACGTGTACGCGCAGACGGGCATCGGGCTGGACGGCGAGAACGCGTCGTTTGCGGCGAATATCGGCTATCTGGCGCGGAAAAATCAGACGCTGGACATGAACCTTGTCGTCAACCACTGGGGCAAGAAGACAAAGTGCGAAATCAACGCGTCCGGCGCGCTGAATGACGCGGCGAAGAAGATTTTCCGCGGCACGATTGACTTCAAGCGCGGGTCGTCCGGGTCGGTCGGCAGCGAACAGGAAACGGTGCTGATGCTGGGCGAGGACGCGGTGAACAAGACCGTGCCGGTCATCCTCTGCGCGGAGGAGAATGTCGAGGGCACGCACGGCGCGACCATCGGCGAAATGGACGACGACACGCGCTTCTACTTCGGCAGCCGCGGCATCGACCGCGAAACGGCGGAAAAGCTGCTTTCGCGCGCGGCGATTGCCCGCGTGGCGCAGCAGGTGAAAAGCGAAACGGCGCGCGCGGCGATACTGAACGAACTGGATGGGGAAATGGATGAAAACGACGGATTACAGGCGTGATTTTCCGCTGCTGATGCAGGAAACGGCGGCGTATCTGGACAACGCGGCGACGGCGCAGCGCCCGCAGTGCGTGCTGGACGCGGAAAAAACGTTCTATGAGACGCAGAACGCCAATCCCCTGCGCGGGCTGTATCCGCTGAGCATCGCGGCGACGGAGACGGTGGAGGAAGCGCGCTTGGCGGTTCGCGATTTCCTGCACGCCAAGAGCAGTCAGGAGATTATCTTCACGCGCAACACGACCGAGGCGCTCAACCTTGTCGCGTACAGCTATGGGCTGTCTCACGTCCACGCGGGCGACGAGGTGGTGGTGTCCATTCTGGAGCATCACAGCAACCTGCTGCCGTGGCAGATGGTGTGCCGGCAAACGGGCGCAACGCTCAAATTCATCGACTGCGAAATGGATGGGCGGCTCGACCTGAACAAGGTATCGGAAATCATCACCGACAAGACGAAAATCGTTGCCGTGACGCACGTTTCCAACGTCATCGGGCGCGTCAACCCGATTCGCGAAATCGCGGATATGGCGCACCGCGTCGGCGCAGTCATCGTGGTGGACGGCGCGCAGTCCGCGCCGCATATCCCCGTGGATGTGCAGGCGCTGGACGCGGATTTCCTTGCGTTTTCGGGGCATAAGGTGTTCGGTCCGATGGGCATTGGCGCGCTGTACGGCAAACGCAGGCTGCTGGAAAAGATGCCGCCCTTCCTCTCCGGCGGGGAGATGATCGAGTCCGTCACGCGCACCGGGGCGACGTATGCCGAGCTGCCCTACAAGTTTGAGGCGGGCACGGGCAATGCCGCCGGCGCGGTCGGGCTGCACGCGGCGATTCGCTACATGCAGTCCGTCGGCTTTGACACCATGCACGAGCGTGAAACGGCGCTGGTTGCCCGCATGAAGGCGGGGATGGCGGACATGCCGTTCATCCATGTGCTGGGGTCGGCAATTCCTGAGGAACACAGCGGCATTGTCACGTTCACGGTCGATGGCGTGCATCCGCACGACGTGAGCGAAATCCTCGCGGCGGACGGCGTGTGCATCCGCGCGGGGCATCACTGCGCACAGCCGCTGCTCAAGCACCTCGGCTATTCCTCGACGGTTCGGGCAAGCTGCGCGTTCTACAACACGCCGGACGAGGTGGATCGGCTGCTGGACAGCCTGAAAACAATCAGGGAGCGAATGGGCTATGGAAAACAGGAGCTTTTATAACGAAATTCTGACGGAACACAACATCCACCCGGAATTCAAGCACGACCTGCCGGACGCGAACATCGAGCTGGAAGGCGTCAACCCCAGCTGCGGCGACGACATCACGCTGAAGCTGAAGGTGGATGGTGACGTGATTACCGACGGCGCGTTTGTCGGCGACGGCTGCGCAATTTCGCAGGCCTCGGCGGACATTATGCTGGGCATGATTGTCGGGCGGAAGAAGGAAGAAGCGCTGCGCTTGGGTGAAATCTTCCGCAAGATGATTCAGGGCGAAGCGACGGCGGAGGAAATCGACGAGCTGGAAGAAGCCGGGGCGCTGAAGGACATTTCGCACATGCCCGCGCGCGTGAAGTGCGCCGTGCTGGGCTGGCGGACGCTGAAGGAAGCCATCGGGGGAGAAGAGGAATAAATAGGAAAGCACCGGACGGGGCGCAAAACCTCGTCCGATTTTTTGGATTAGAATCCCATTAGAAATGCGGCAAACGGCAGGAAAAGCGGGCGCGCACGCCGAAATCCTCCATAAGAAAGGGGATGCGCATGAAAGAAATCATGCTGGACTTCGGCGCGATTCTGTCTGACCTGTTTCATGCGCTGCGGTCGGGCGCGAAGAAAGTACTGATTGCGCTGGCGGTGCTGACCGCGCTCGTTCTGTACCTCATGACGCCACGCACGGAGATTCGGTCTTTGACGGGCTTTCGGTGCTACTTTGTGCCGCACTGCGAGGTGAATTACCAGTCCTACCACCGGGACGACGACCTGTACAATATGGGCATTTACAAGCTGAACGGGCAGGACGCGGCGCGGTTTGTGTACTGGGCGCAGGAAAACGGCTGGTCGAAGATGCCGCTGACGAGCGGGATGCTCGACGAGGAGACTTGCCCGGAAGCAGCGGAAATCAAGCAGGTGACGCAGGGGTTCTGGAAGGGATTTCACGGCTCGTACCTGTACGTTTTTGATTCGCAGACAGCAACGCTATATATTCGGAAGATGCCGAGATAAGGCAATTGCAAACAGAACCCGACCGGGCAGGGGAGAAATCCGCCGTCCGGTCGGCTTTTTGCTGCGGGATGTTTGAAAGCAAAAGAAAAGGTCAAGGCTTTTCAACCTTGACCATCCGTGGAGCATAGGAGATTCGAACTCCTGACCTCGACAATGCGAATGTCGCGCGCTACCAACTGTGCTAATGCCCCAAGCGCTTATTCTCTTTATGTCAGGCGGTGAAGCGCTGAGCACAGAAAGTATTATAGCATAGTTCTCGGAAAAATGCAAGGGGTTTTTTGAAATTTTTTCGGGAAAATTGCAAACTTTTTTTCAGGGGGCATTTTGGACAGATTTCAGAATGCACGTTCGCTTATTTTGCGCGAAAAACTGCTTTTCTGCCCGGCGACTCTTGTGCATATGCGCCGATTATGGTATAATGCCCATGATGAAGCAAACGGAGGAGAGAACGGATGGATGCAGAAATGCTGCGGAATGTGCTGACGATGCTGGGCACGGTGCTGGGCGCGATTTTGGTGCTGATGCTGGTGGCGAAAATCACGAGCATGGTGCATGTGGAGGCGGACGATGCGCGCGCGCCGATTGACAGCATGGAAGCGAGCGTCGTCGGCAAGCGCACGCTGGTGACGCAGGAGGACGGCGCGCCGAAAACCATCTACTATATGACCTTCCAGAAGGTGAACGGAATGCGGATGGAGCTGGAAGTGCCGGGCGAGGACTACGGCTTGGCGGCGGAAGGCGATCAGGGCGTGCTGGTCGCGCGCGGGGAAGAATTTATCGTCTTTAAGCGAATGATTTGAAATGATTGGAGCTTCCCAAACAAGTGGCGGCGCCGAAGGGGTGGAGGGGGCGAGCGGAAAGCCCCCTCCTCGCGTCCGCAGACGCGAAATCCTCTGCAATAATCGCATACTGTAAGGAGTAAAACAGAAATTATGGCATATCAGGCACTCTACCGCCAGTGGCGACCCAAAGACTTTTCCAGCATGGTGGCACAGGAGGCGGTCATCTCCACGCTGCGCAATCAGGTGATGAGCGGGCGCGTCGCCCATGCGTACCTCTTCTGCGGCAGCCGCGGCACGGGCAAGACGTCCACCGCGAAAATCCTCGCGCGCGCCATCAACTGTGAGCATCCCGTGGGCGGCGACCCATGCGGGCAGTGCGAATCCTGCCGCCGCCTGCTGGCGGACGAGTCGATGGACGTGATGGAAATCGACGCGGCGAGCAACAATGGCGTCGAGGAAATCCGCAATCTGCGCGAGACGGTCAAATATCCGCCGCAGCAGGGGAAATACAAGGTCTACATCATCGACGAAGTACACATGCTGTCCACTTCCGCGTTTAATGCTTTGCTGAAAACGCTGGAGGAGCCGCCAGCGTACGTCGTTTTCATCCTCGCGACGACCGAGCCGCAGAAGCTGCCCGCGACGATTCTCAGCCGCTGCCAGCGCTTCGACTTCGGGCGGATTCCGGCGCACCAAATCGCGGGGCGGCTGCGTCAGGCGGCGGAGGGCGCGAAGGCGGAAGCGTCGGAGAACGCGCTGATGCTCATCGCCCGCGCCGCAGAGGGCGGAATGCGCGACGCGCTGTCGATACTGGACATGTGCCTGGGCTATTCCAATCAGGTGACGGAAGACCTCGTGCGCAATGTGCTGGGCACGAGCGACCGCAGCTTCCTGTTCCGCTTCGCCGATGCGCTGGAAAAAGAGGACGCGTCCGCCGTTATGCGGATGATTGACGAATTGATGCGCGCCGGGCGCGAACCGATGGTGTTCGCCAAGGACGTCAGCCAGCACCTGCGCGCGCTGCTGATTGCCAAGTGCAGCCCGGACGATCTGAGCGCCCTGCTTGACCTGACGCAGGAGGACGCGCAGGAGTACGCGCAGCAGGCGGAAAAATTCACCACGACGCGGCTGATGAACATGCTGGAATTGTTCATGCGCGTGGAAACGGATTTGCGCTGGGCGTCGTCGCCGCGAATCGTGTTGGAAAACGCCGCGCTGAAAAGCTGCCTGCGGACGAGCGAGGCGGATACGGCGGCGCTCAACGACCGCATCAGCGAACTGGAAAAGCAGCTGACCGCCTTGCAGGAGAAGCTGCAAAGCGGCGCGTTTGCCCCTGCGCAGCCCGCGAAAAAGGCGGCAAAGCCTGCATCCGAGCCGAAGCAGGAAGCGCCCAAACCCGCCGCGCCTGCCGTGATGACCCCGACCGGCAAGACCGACGCGGACGCGTGGAAGGAAGCCATGAACATCCTGAAGCGCTCCGACCCCGGCACGTTCGCGATGCTGACGATGGGCAAATACGCCGGGTGCGACGGCGACACCTACCGCTGGCAGGCGCCGATGGGGCAGGAGCTGTACGTCGGGCTGATGAATCAGGAGAAGAAGCGCACGGCGATTGCGTCGGCGCTGACGCAGGCATCGGGGATGCAATGCCGCTTTGAGGCCATCGGCGCGGTGAAGGAGAAAAAAGCCGACCAGAGCGACGAGTCCTTCCTCGCGGCGCTGGAAACGACCTTCGGCAAGGCGAACACGATAGTGCAGGAGGACGTGAAGGGGTGAGCAGCGCGGACATTCGCGGGATGTTTGCCGGACTGCCGGGTGCGCACGGCATCATCGAAGCGGCGCTGAACGGGCAGGGGTGCGTGATGACGGATGATTCGGCGCGTCCGAGCAGCGCGGCGGTGCTGGCGGGCGATTTCCTCTTTTTCGGCGGCGAACCGTCGGAAGAATTGGTGCGGCGCGCACTGAACGCGGAGAATCGCGCGTGGATTGTGCAGGGGAGCAGTGCGTTTCTCGCGCTGGTGCAGGCGCACCGGTCGGGAACGTGGTCGGAGCGCATCGCCTTTGACCCGTGCCGTCAGCCGGAGGATGCGCACCTGACCGCGCTGCTGGCGAATCTGCCGCAGGGCGTGACGCTTGTGCCGATTGGCGCGGCGGAAATGGCATTCTGCCGCAAGACACCGTGGGCGGCGGACTTCGTGAATCAATTCACGGAGGATGAATATGCGCGCAGCGGGCTGGGGGTGCTTGTCTGCGCGGACGGGGCGTTTGTGTCCGGTGCATCCAGCTACGCGGCGTATCCCGGCGGTATCGAGGTGGAGGTGGACACAGCACCGGCGCACCGCGGACACGGCTACGCGACGCTGGCGGCGGCAAAGCTCATCTTGACGGCGCATCAGCAGGGGAAAATTGCGACGTGGGACGCGGCGAATGAAACATCAGCACACATTGCGCAGAAACTCGGCTATCGTGTAACCTGCGCCTATCAAGTCTTCACAACGGCGTAACCATTGGCGCACCCGTCAGGATGATTCGCATTCCGCGTTTCCTGCCGGGTGCATTTTTTGACGAAATTTCAACGGTTCGGACGATTTTCACAAAAATCCTGCTGGATTCCTCAGAAAAACCACAAAATTTTTCCGGGCAGCAGGAAATAGGGGGGACATGTAGAATTAGAAAAGTCGGGCTAAATTGTAACCTCAACTTTTCCCGCCCCGAAAGGGGCATGACATGGAGGGAGTTTTGAACATGAGTGAGCAGAACCTGAAGCAGGTGCTGGCGAAAAAGCAGAGCATCCTGCAGGGAGACGCGGAACGAATCGCAAAGCAGCGCGCGGCTGGCAAGCTGACCGCCCGTGAACGGGTGGCGAAGCTGCTGGACGCCGGCTCTTTCGTGGAGACGGATGCGCTGGTATCCCGCAATGGGGATTACGCCGGGGTCGTGACCGGCAGCGGCACGGTGCAGGATCGCCCTGTGTACGTGTTCGCGCAGGATTTCACGGTGCATGGCGGCGCGATGGGGCAGATGCAGGCGCAGAAGATTGTCAAGGTGCTGGATCTGGCACAGAAGACGGGCGCGCCCGTGATTGCCCTGTGCGACAGCGCCGGTGTGCGCATTGACGAGGGCGCGGCGGCGATGAACGCCTACGCTTCCGTTTTCACCCGTCTGGCAAAGCTCAGCGGCGTGGTGCCGGTCATCGCGCTGGTACTGGGCCCGGTGGTCGGCGGCGCGGCAATGATCGCCCAGCTGGCTGACATCACCATTGAAGCCGAAAACGTTGGTCAGCTGATGGTCTATGGCCCGCAGGTCATGAGCGCCATTTCCGGCAAGACGGTGGATGCCAAGGCGGTCGGCGGCGCGAAGACGATGGCTGCGCAGGGCGGCGTCGCGCTGACGGCCAAGGACGAGGACGAAGCCATCTCTCTGGCGGTGCAGGTGCTGGACTATCTGCCCGGCTGCAACGCGGAGGATGCCGCGATTGTGGATACCGACGACATGAACCGCATTCTGCCCGTGCTGGACGCGGCGGACGCGGAGAGCCAGCTGGCTGCCATGGCGGACGGCACGGCGTATGTGGAGCTTTTCAAGGATTACGGTAAGGAAATCCGCGTTGCGCTGACCCGCGTGGGCGGCCGTCCGGTCGGTCTGGTGGTTGGCAACGGCAAGGAGAACGATGGCGTGCTGACGGCGCAGTCCGCGAGCAAGGCCGCGCGCTTCATCCGCCTGTGCGACTGCTACAGCCTGCCGGTCGTGTCCCTGATCAACAGTAAGGGCGTTGCCGTTCCGACGGTTGACGAGCAGGCGGCGACCATCAAGGCGACCACCCAGCTGCTTTACGCCTACGCGGAAGCGACGACGGCGAAGGTGTCCATCGTCACCGGCAATGCCATCGGTCAGGCGTATGTCGCCATGGGCGGCAAGAGCAATGCCGATGTGACCTACGCGTGGCCGGGCGCGGTGATTTCCGCCCTGACCCCCGAAGCGGCGGTGCAGGTGCTCTACACCGACGACCTGAAGGCGGACAAGAAGCCGGCGCTCCAGTCCCGTGCGGAATTGGAAGCGAAGTTCGCTGCGGATGTGGCGGACGGCGTGGCGGCTGCCGCGGCTGGCATGGTCGATGACGTGATTGATCCCGCCGAAACGCGCAAGTATGTCATTGCGGCGCTGGAGATGCTCTCCTCCAAGCGCGAATCCAATCCCCCGAAGAAGCACGGCAACCTGCCGCTGTGATTGAGGAAAGGATCGTGTAAAAAATGGGCTTTTTGAATAATCTGGGCTTCGGCTTGATCGTCACACTCATCGGCATGCTGACCGTTTTCTTCGGTCTGGTGCTGCTGATTGGTCTGATCAAGCTGATGGAAAATGCCACCGCGAACCTCGGCAAGAGCGGCAAGAAGGCAAAGAAGCAGGCGGAAGCGCCCGCTCCCGCGCCGGTTGCCGCGCCCGTGGTGGAGGAAGTGCCCGTGGCGGATGACAGCGAGCTGATTGCGGTCATTTCCGCCGCTGTGGCGATGATGATGGAGGATGGCAGCGCCTTCACGGTGCGCCGCGTCCGCCGCGTGCAGAATGCGCCCGCCTGGCAGAAGGCTGGCCGCGAAGAACAGGTGTACAGCCGCTTCTAATATACTATTTCCTGCATTCACCTGTGCCATCTGCTTGCGCCTTTTCCTTTCTGGCGTCCGTTCATTCCACTTAGCGTAGCGCTGCTACGCTGCGTTTCATTCATGTTAGCCAGAAAGAAAAATTCGCGGCGCATCTTGGCACATGCTCATTTGGAAATAGTATCGGCTTGAACATGACAACAAATTGAACGATTTTGACAGGAGGAAATCCCATCATGCGTACCTTCAATATTACGGTCAACGGTCAGACTTATGTGGTGGATGTGGAAGAAGTCGGCGGCGTGCAGACGGCTGCGCCCGTGCGCGCTGCTGCCCCTGTGGCGGCTGCTCCCGTGGCGGCTCCGGCTGCTGCGCCTAAGGCTGCTGCGGCGGCTCCCGTGGCGGGCGGCGAACCCGTTAAGGCGCCCATGCCCGGCAACATCCTGGACGTGAAGGTCAAGGTTGGCGACACGGTCAAGGCGGGCACGGTGCTGTGCGTGCTGGAAGCCATGAAGATGGAAAACGAAATTCCCGCCCCCAAGGACGGCAAAGTGGCGCAGGTCGTTGTGACCAAGGGCGCGACGGTCGGCGCGGGCGACACGCTGGTCGTGCTGGCGTAATCCGACGTATTTACCGATCCCGAAGGAAAGTGAGCTGATATAATGGGAATCAATGTGGGCGAAACCCTCATGGGGCTCGTCACGACCTCGGGTATCTACCAGTATCTGACGAACCCGCTGGCGCTGATCATGGTCGCCATCGCTTGCGGACTGCTGTATCTCGCCATTGTCAAGCAATTTGAGCCGCTGCTGCTGCTGCCGATTGCCTTCGGTATGCTGCTGACCAACCTGCTGGGCAGCGACATCTTCCACGAAGAACTCTTCGCCGGCGGCCATGCCAACTGGGCGCTGTTCGGCGGCGCGGTCATGATAGACGGCAAGGATTTTGTTGATTCCGTGGGCTACATGGTCAATGCCGCCGGTCAGATTCTGACCAGCAACAATGTCGTGCTGGGTCACTTCGTCAACGCCGTCACCATTGACGACCCGACGAAGCTGGTGCCGTTTGCTGACATCCTGGCGCAGTTCGCCGCCAACGGCAACGCTGCTTCCATCATTCTGGAGGATGCCTTCCTGAAGAACGGCGCGGTCTACACCGCCACCGGCGCGATGCTGGCGACGGCGGGCAAGACGATTTCCGCGGGTCTTCTGGACTACCTGTACCTCGGCGTGAAGCTGGGCATCTATCCGTGCCTTATCTTCATGGGCGTTGGCGCGGGCACGGACTTCGGGCCGCTGATCTCCAACCCCAAGACGCTGCTGCTGGGCGCGGCGGCGCAGCTGGGCATCTTCATGACGTTCATCTTCGCGTATGCCGTGTTCGGCTTCTCCGCTGCGGAAGCGGGCGCCATCGGCATCATCGCCGGCGCGGACGGCCCGACGGCGATTTGGCTGACGGGCAAGCTCGCCCCGCACCTCCTTGGCCCGATCGCGGTCGCGGCATACTCCTACATGGCGCTGGTGCCTGTCATTCAGCCGCCGATTATGCGCGCCCTGACCACCGAGAAGGAACGCAAAATCGTCATGGAGCAGCTCAAGCCTGCCACCAAGACGCAGAAGATTATCTTCCCCATCGTCGTCACCATTCTGGTTGCGCTGCTGCTGCCGTCCGCTGCTCCGCTGGTCGGCTGCCTGATGCTGGGCAACCTCGCGAAGGAATGCGGCGTGACCGAACGTCTGAACAAGACGATGCAGAACGAGCTGATGAATATCGTCACGATTTTCCTCGGCATCACGGTCGGCGCAACGGCGACTGCCTCTACCTTCCTGACGGTGCGCACGCTTGAAATCATCGCGATGGGCATCGTCGCGTTCGGCATGGGCACGGCGGGCGGCGTGCTGCTGGCGAAGCTGATGAACAAGCTCTCCGGCGGCAAGATCAACCCGCTGATCGGCTCTGCCGGCGTGTCCGCTGTCCCGATGGCGGCGCGTGTGTCCCAGAAGGAAGGTCAGAAGGCCAATCCCGCGAACTTCCTGCTGATGCACGCCATGGGCCCGAACGTTGCTGGCGTTATCGGCTCTGCCATCGCGGCTGGTGTGCTGCTCAGTATGTTTGGCTGATAATTGGCTGAATAAATCAGCAGTCAGATGGAAACGTATCCAACGTATCCGGTCAGGGGCAGGGGAGTGCTTCTCCGCCTCTGACCGAACTGAAGGAGGAAATTCGTCCTATGGCAAAGGTTCAAATTACGGATACCATCCTGCGCGACGGCCACCAGTCTCAGGCCGCGACCCGGATGCGTACCGATGAGATGCTGCCTGCCTGCGAAATGCTGGACAAGGTTGGCTACTACTCTCTGGAGTGCTGGGGCGGCGCGACCTACGACGCGTGCCTGCGCTTCCTGAACGAAGACCCGTGGGAGCGGCTGCGCAAGCTGCGCAAGGCGCTGCCCAACACCAAGCTGCAGATGCTGCTGCGCGGCCAGAACCTGCTGGGCTACCGTCCCTACGCGGACGACGTGGTGGATTTCTTTGTCAAGAAGGCCGTCGAAAACGGCATTGACATCATCCGCTGCTTCGACGCGCTGAACGACCTGCGCAACATGCAGACCGCCGTCAAGGCGACGAAGAAGTACGGCGGCACGGCGGAAATCGCCATGTCGTACACCGAATCCCCCGTGCACAACGAGGATTACTTCGTCAAGCTCGCCGTGGACATCCAGAAGATGGGGGCGGACGTCATCTGCATCAAGGACATGGCGAACCTGCTGCTGCCCTACAAGGCGTACAGCCTCGTCAAGCGCCTGAAGAAGGAAACCGACCTGCCCATCGTCCTGCACACGCACAACACCACCGGCACGGGCGACATGGTGCTGCTCAAGGCCATCGAAGCGGGTGTGGACGTGGTGGACACCTGCCTGTCCCCGCTGGGTTCCGGCACGTCTCAGCCGGCGACCGAATCCCTCGTTGCGACCCTGAAGGGCACGGAATACGACACGGGCTTCGACCTCGACCTGCTGGCGCAGCTGGCGGCGCACTTCCGCACGGTGGCGGATCGCCTGACCAAGGACGGCTGGCGTGACCCGGCGCGCGTGCTGGGCGTGGACGTCAAGACCCTGCAGTATCAGGTGCCGGGCGGCATGCTGTCCAACCTGATTGGTCAGCTCAAGCAGGCGAACCAGATGGACAAGTACTACGACGTGCTGGCGGAAGTGCCGCGCGTGCGCAAGGACTTCGGCTATCCGCCGCTGGTCACGCCGACCTCCCAGATCGTGGGCACGCAGGCCGTGATGAACGTGCTGGGCGGCGAGCGCTACAAGATGGTGCCGAAGGAATCCAAGGACTTGCTGGCGGGTCACTACGGCCGTCTGCCGGGCAAGGTGAACGAGGACGTGCGCAAGAAGTGCATCGGCGACACGAAGGTCATCACCCATCGCTACGCTGACGACATTCCGCCGGAACTCGACAAGCTGCGTGAGGAAATGCGCGAATGGTATCAGTGCGAGGAAGACGTGCTGTCCTACGCCATGTTCCCGAAGGTTGCGCCGAAGTTCTTCGAGTATCGCGCGGCGCAGCAGCTGAAGGTGGATTCCACCATGCTGAACAAGGCTGACAAGACGATGCCTGTCTAATAGGTAATACTATTTCCAGATTCGCCTGCGCCATCTGCTTGCGCCTTTTTCCTTCCGCCGTCCGCTCATTCCACTTAGCGTAGCGCTGCTACGCTGCGTTCCATTCGCGTTAGGCAGAAGAAAAAATTCGCGGCGCATCTTGGCGCATTCTTATCTGGAAATAGTATAATGGTCAGGGGCGAATCCGCATGGGTTTACCCCTGACCTTGTTGTGATTTTAGACAAAAAGCATCAAGTGTCAAGCTGTTCGCAGAAAATTTGCCAAAGTACATCTTGATTTTACCGCGCAAGTGGTGTATGATATAGATGCGGAGAATCGGGATTTTCCCTGAATCCGCAGTGTATTGTCCCACCAATTTAAAGAAAGAGGTAGGTTCTACATGGCAGAGCTGAATCTGAGCAAGTATGGCATTACCGGCACGACCGAGGTTGTGCACAATCCTTCTTACGATCTGCTGTTCGAAGAAGAAACCAAGTCCACCAACGAGGGCTATGAAAAGGGTCAGGTGTCCGAACTGGGCGCTGTGAACGTCATGACCGGCATTTATACCGGCCGCAGCCCCAAGGACAAGTATATCGTCATGGACGAGAACTCCAAGAACACCGTGTGGTGGACGAGCGAGGGCTACAAGAACGACAACCATCCGATGACCGAGTCCACTTGGGCGTCCGTGAAGGATCTGGCGATTAAGGAGCTGTCTAATAAGAAGCTCTACGTCGTTGATGCCTTCTGCGGCGCGAACAAGGACACCCGCATGGCCGTCCGCTTCATCGTGGAAGTGGCGTGGCAGGCGCATTTCGTCAAGAACATGTTCATCCAGCCCTCTGAAGAAGAGCTGAAGAACTTCACCCCGGACTTCGTGGTTTACAACGCGTCCAAGGCGAAGGTCGAGAACTACAAGGAGCTGGGCCTGAATTCTGAAACCTGCGTGGCGTTCAACATCACCAGCCGTGAGCAGGTCATCCTGAACACGTGGTACGGCGGCGAGATGAAGAAGGGTATGTTCTCCATGATGAACTACTACCTGCCGCTGAAGGGCATCGCGTCCATGCACTGCTCTGCCAACACCGATAAGGAAGGCAAGAACACTGCCATCTTCTTCGGTCTGTCCGGCACCGGCAAGACCACCCTGTCCACCGACCCCAAGCGTCTGCTGATCGGCGACGACGAGCACGGCTGGGACGACAACGGCGTGTTCAACTTTGAAGGCGGCTGCTACGCCAAGGTCATCAACCTCGACAAGGACTCCGAGCCGGACATCTACAACGCCATCACCCGTGATGCGCTGCTGGAGAACGTCACCCTCGACAAGGACGGCAAGATTGACTTCGCCGACAAGTCCGTGACCGAGAACACCCGCGTGTCCTACCCGATCAACCACATCAAGAACATCGTGCGCCCGGTGTCCGCTGCACCTGCCGCGAAGAACGTCATCTTCCTGTCTGCTGATGCGTTCGGCGTGCTGCCGCCCGTGTCCATCCTGACGCCCGAACAGACCCAGTACTACTTCCTGTCCGGCTTCACCGCGAAGCTCGCCGGCACGGAACGCGGCATCACCGAGCCGACCCCCACCTTCTCTGCTTGCTTCGGTCAGGCGTTCCTCGAACTGCACCCGACCAAGTACGGCGAAGAGCTGGTCAAGAAGATGAAGGCGAACGGCGCGAAGGCGTACCTCGTCAACACCGGCTGGAACGGCACTGGCAAGCGCATCACCATCAAGGATACCCGCGGCATCATCGACGCGATTCTGTCCGGCGACATCCTGAAGGCGCCCACCAAGAAGATTCCGTACTTCGACTTTGAGGTTCCGACCGAACTGCCGGGCGTGGACTCCAAGATTCTCGATCCCCGCGACACCTACGCCGACGCTTCCGAATGGGAGAACAAGGCGAAGGATCTGGCGTCCCGCTTCGAGAAGAACTTCGTCAAGTACACCGGCAACGACGCTGGCAAGGCCCTGGTTGAAGCTGGCCCCCACGCGTAATTTGACGGTTGCGTAAATATCGAGCGGCTTGTTCTGTGAAAGAGCAGGCCGCTCTTTGCGTGGGATGAAAAAATGACGGCTCATTCCGCTGATGGAAGAGAACCGTCATTTGTTTCGTTCCGGATTATCGGTTTGATTGAGCAGATAGTCGATGCTGACGTGATAGAAATCTGCAAGCTGGATGAGAATGTGCGTCGGAATATCGTTTTCGCCGGTTTCGTATTTGCTGTAACCAGTTTGTGACATGTTGAGCATAGAGGCGACGTTGATTTGCTTCAAATCGTGGTCTTCGCGCAAATCACGCAATCGACGATACCGCATCAACATCACCTCGCGTAATATTCTATTATAACCTGAAACAGAGTATTGACAAATAACCTGAAACAGGTTACAATAGTTGCAACGGGGTGAACCCGAAAAAGGAGGAGAAACGAATGAAACGGTTTCTATCAATGCTGATGACACTGGTGCTGCTGTGTGGGTGCTTCGCGATGGCGGAGGTAAAGACGTTCGATTACAAGGTGCTGGAAGGGTTGGACGGGTATAGCTATGATAAGTTTGAAAAAATGTGGTCATTAGCAGGTGAATATCGGATAAAAGCTGCGGATGGCTATATTTCCGTCGCACTGATTGCGCTTGGGGACAAAGAATCAGTTCAAGGCGTGATGCTGACAGCAGGAGTCTACAAAAGTGATGGTTCAATTTACGGCACGATTGATAAAATAGAGATTCTTGCGGATGATACACTCATTTCAATTAAAATGATGCCACTTGAAGGACAACAGGCGCGGCTTCTAACTGATACCAGCGCGGAAGCACTTCGTCTTATTAGCGAAGCAAAAGAAATTTCGTTCAAAATTGCTTTGAAAAACGCTGGCTCAGGAACATTTGATCCTACGGCAGATGAAATTGCAGATTTTGTTCAGGCAGCAAAAGCAATTATTGAGAATAATATGCTCTCTTTATCAACTAATGCTGGAATTGATAGCGAAGCAATAGAAAAATTTGAAGAAACATATCCTATAACTATTGAAAAATAATCATCAAAAAATACGGGACACACTGTTAATCACAGTGCGCCCCGTATTGCAATTCTCGAACAAATCAGTCGTACTCCACCATACCCTGCGATTCCAAAAACATCTGCTGGGCATCGAGGTAGTCGTCCACCAGCGCGGCGAGCTTGACCGCCTGTTCGGGGTCGAGCGCGTTCTTCGCCGCCAGCGATTCGACGATGTACTCAATCGCTTCGTCGTCCTCGTAGTAGGCGTCGCCCGCGTAGCCGTCGTCGTCCAAAACGCCCGCTTCGTGCATGTACGCCATGTCCGCGTCAATCATCTGCGGCACGAGCGCGGGAATGTCTTCCGCCAGCTCCGGGTGATCCGCCTTGCGGATGCAGCGGGTGATGAACTCGACTGCCGCATCCTTGTCGTAACCGTGCATCATGGAAAATGAACCTCCTGTTTACACCATAACCGCCTTGAACTGCGCCAGCGTGTCCTTGAAAACGCCCAGCGCACGGCGGATGGGTTCGGGGCTGCTCATGTCGATGCCCGCCAGCTTCAAAGCGTCAATCGGCGGCACGGCGCAGCCCGCGGACAGGAACTTGCGGTAGTCGCGGACGGCGCTTTCGCCTTCGGACAGAATCTTGTCGCTGAGCGAAACCGCCGCGCACAAGCCCGTCGCGTACACATAGACGTAGTAGGAGCGATAGAAGTGCGGGATGCGCATCCACTCGTTGGCGATGTTCTCATCCACCGTGCAGACAGCGCCGTAATACTTCTGGTTTAATTCGTAGTACGCCTTGGACAGGCTCTCGCGGGTCAGCGGCTGCCCCTGCTCCGCCATCGTGTGGGCAATCAGCTCAAATTCCGCGAACATCGTCTGGCGGAACACGGTCGTGCGGAACTGCTCCAGGAAGTGGTTCAGCAGGTACGCCAGCGTCTTCTTGTCGTCCGCGAACGTCTTGAGCAGGTGGCGCATCATCGTCGCCTCGTTGCAGGTGGACGCAACTTCCGCCACGAACAGGCTGTAATCGCTCTTGGGCGCGGGCTGGTTGGTGTTGGAGTAGAAGGAGTGCATGGAGTGACCCAGCTCGTGCGCGATGGTGAACGTGTCCGACAAGTTATCGTTGTGGTTCAGCAGCACATAGGGGTGCACGTCGCGCAGGTTGCCGGAGGAGAACGCGCCGGAGGACTTGCCCTTGGAGGGGTACACGTCAATCCAGCCGCCGACGCGGGCTTCGCGCAGCTTGGCCAGATAGTCCTCGCCCATCGGCTTCAGACCTTCCAGCACAAGGTCAAACGCCTTGTCGTAGCTCAGCTCCATGTGGAAATCCTTGACCATCGGCGTGTAGAGGTCGTACATGTGCAATTCATCCAGCCCCATCAGCGCTTTGCGCAGCGCCAGATACTCATTCAGCACCGGAATCGCCGCGTGCACTTCGCTGATGAGGTTGTCGTAGACGCTCGTGGGAATTTCCAACGGTTCCATGCGGGCATCGCGGGCGGTGGCGTAATGGCGGGCGCGCGCCTGGAACACGTCGTTCTGCACGCTGCCGTTGTACGTTGCGGCGATGGTGCTGCCGAAACTGCCGTAGGTGTTCATGATGCCGTCGAACGCCGATTTGCGGACTTCGCGGTCTTCCGAACGGATAAACTGGGAATATGTGCCTTCAGTCAGCTCAGCAGTCGTGCCGTCGGGCATCTGCACGGGCGGGAAGGACATATCCACGTCGGTCAGCATCCCGAAGATGTGGTTCGGGGCTTGGGCGACCTGCCCCATCATGGCGAGTAGCTTCTCCTGCTCGGCAGGCAGCGTGTGCGGCTTCTGGCGAATCAGGTTGCGCAGGAACGCGTCATAATCCGCCATTGCCGGATCAGCGGCGATTTCCGCCAGCAGCGCATCATCCAGCGAGAGCAGCTCCGGCTCAAAGAAGGACATCGCGGTGGACAGCTGTACGCCCATCTGGGACGCGCGGGCGCGAAGTCCCTGCGCAACCGGGTCGCCGTTGTCCGTTTCGCCGCGCAGGAACGCGTAGGAGAAAACGGGCTCAGCCTGCTGATTCAAGTCGAAATACTCGCGAATGGCCTGACGGGGATTTTCGGCGACTTTGCCCTCCCACGCGGCGAACTTCTTGCCGGACGCAAGCACATCCGCCAAAGCGGCCTCCCACGCGGCATCATCAGGGTAAATGTGCGACAAGTTCCATTTGTACTGCGCGGGGATTTCCTCACGCTTGCGGAGCTTTGCAGCCATTGTAAGACCTCTTTCTGCCGGAAAAAAACCGGCGTTTCCATTCCATTTCCTAGAGTGTGTTTCTAAATTCGCCCGGCAGCATTTTCGGCATCTTTTCATGCACTTCTGCGTCTTCAAACCTCGATTTACCGCCAGTAAACCTTCGGTTTTCATCCTTGAATTGCAAGAAAATCTGCTCGAAACTGCACCGGTCTCATTTTAGAAACACACTCTATTGTACACGCATTAGCGGAAAAAAGCAAGGCGTATCAGCGGTGCTTTTTCTCGTACGTCAGCGGGCGACAGGCGCTGGCGCGATCCGACCCGTTGGGGAAGAACGAAATCGCGCCGTCCAGCAGGGTGATTGCGCCCGTTGAGCCGCGCACAACCTGTTTTTCCAGCAGCAGGCGCAGCAGCTTTTCCGTCAGTATCGGCCCGCCGCCGCGCGTCAGACAGTCCTTCCAGAGGGTGAAGTGGCAGCCGTCCGCCGCGCGGGAGCAGAAAAACGCCTGCGGGCTTTCCAGCACGCCGCCCTTCCGGCAGACCGGGCAGACGCAGCCGTCAATTTTCGCGCCGCGCGTGACGAATGACTGCGCACGCTTCTTGCGATGCCCGTCGTCGGGGAAAACGACATCGGCGCGGTTATTCCGGGCGAAATTCACCAGAAATGTGGAGAATTTGCGGATGCTGTCCATGAACCTGTCCGCGTCCTGTCTGCCGTCGGTGATTTGGTCGAGCGCCAGTTCCCAGCGCCCGGTCATTTCGGGGGAGGACAGCTCCTGCGGCACAATTTGAATCAGCTGCACGCCCTTGTCGGTCGCCAGAATCGTCTTGCCCTTGCGGATGGCGTATCCGACCTGAATCAGCCGCTCGATGATGGCGGCACGGGTCGCGGGCGTGCCGATGCCGCTGCCCTTCATCTGCCGCGCGATTTCCTCGTCGGTGGATTCGCGCCCGGCGGTTTCCATCGCGGAGAGCAGGGACGCGTCGTTGTGCTGCGCCGGGGGCTTGGTCTGGTCGCTCTTGACCTCGGCGGCGCGGACGGTGCGCGTGTCGCCGGGGGACAGCGGCGGCAGGGCGGTTTCCTCCTCGGTGTCGGCGGATTTTTTCTTCGCGCGCCCGGTTTTCAGCGGATTCGCCAGCGGCGGCACATCCCGCCAGCCGTTTTGCAGCACGACGCGCCCGTTCGTGCGGAATTGGTGCTCGCCGACCCCGGTGATGACCTTCGTCGCGTCGTACTCGCACGAGGGATAGAACGCCGTCAGCATCCGCCGGACGACCATATCGTACAGCTGCCGCTCGTCTTCGGGCAGGCTGTCCAGATTGATTCGCTTCGGCGTGGGCAAAATCGCGTGGTGGTCAGTGACCTTCGTTTCGTCAATCGTGCGCTTGCTGACGGGCAGCTTTCCATCCGGCAGCGCGCCCGGCACAAGCGCCTGATAGCTTTCCGGCAGCACCTTCATCGTCTGCACGACGCGCGGAATCATGTCCGGCGGCAGATAGCGGCTGTCCGTGCGCGGGTAGGTGAGGGCTTTGTGCGTTTCGTAGAGGGACTGGGCGAGCTTGAGCGTCTTGTCGGCGGTGAAGCCGAGCAGGCGGTTCGCGTCGCGCTGGAGGCTGGTCAGGTCGTAGAGCTGGGGCGGCAGGTCGCGGCGGCGGGTGGTTTCGGCGCTTATCACTGTGGCGGATTGATTCTTGATTTGCGCGGCGAGGGCTTTCGCGTCGTCGATTTTGGGGATGTGCGTGTCCGGCTCCAAGCCTTCGCGGAAATACATGCCGCGGTAGTCGCCGAAATCCGCCGTGACGGTCGCGTATTCTTCCGGCTTGAAGTCCTCGATTTCCTTCCGCCGCTTGACCAGAATCGCCAGCGTCGGGGTCTGCACGCGCCCGACGGACAGCAGCGCGTCATAGCGCAGGGTAAAAGCGCGGCTGGCGTTCATGCCCACAAGCCAATCCGCCTGTGAACGGCACTGCGCGCTGCGGTACAAGCCGTCGTAGTCGCTGCCGCTGCGGATGGCGCGGAAGCCCTCCTGAATCGCCTCGTCCGTCATGGAGGAAATCCACAGGCGGTCGAAAGGCTTCTTGCAGCCCGCTTTTTCGTAGATGTAGCGGAAAATCAGCTCACCCTCGCGCCCCGCGTCGGTTGCGCAGATGAGCCGATCGGTTTCCGGCGCGTTGATGAGATTGCGGACGACGGCAAACTGATCGCGGCTGCTGGCAATGACTTTCAAGGGGATTTCGGCGGGCAGAATCGGCAGCGTATCAAACGACCAGCGCTTGTACTTTTCATCGAGCTCGTCCGGCTCAACCAGCGTCACCAGATGCCCGACCGCCCACGTCACGACCCAGTCGCCGCCCGTCAGGCAGCCGCGCCCGCTGCTCTGGCAGCCAAGCACGCGGGCAATATCGCGCCCCACGCTCGGTTTTTCCGCAATGACTACTGTACGCCCCATAGGTGAGAATCCTCCTGATGATGTATATCCGTGCCTTTTTTATGCAGAAATCCGCATGAACAAATTCCATTATACCACATTTGACGGCTTGAAGCAAGCATGGTATAATAGGAGGGAAACCTGTCGGAAGATGGTACGGAGGTCGGCTTGCATGGCGATGTTTTCCTTTGACGAGCAGGCGGCGCTGTTTGACGTAACGCCGCTGCCCAACCAGTTCATCCTTAATTATCTGCCCGAAGCGTCGGGGGACGCGGTGCGCGTGTACCTCTTCGGCTTGGTGGCGTGCTATCATCACGAGGCCATCAGCGATTTGCAGCAAATGGCGCGGGAGCTGAACATGACGGAGGATGATATTCGCGCGGCATACCGCTATTGGGAGCGCAAGGGGCTGGTGCAGCGCGTGGCGGATAATCCGCCGCAGTACCGCTATCAGAACATCTATCAGGTGATGATGACGGGCGCACAGGCGCAGATTGACCCCGCATACGAGCAATTCGCGGAAGCCATCTACGGCGTGTTTGACAACGACCGCCGGCTGCATGGCAAGGACGTCAGCCAATGCTACGAGTGGGTGGAGCAGATGCACCTGCCGCCGGACGTGGTGATTGCCATGATGCGCCACATGGTGCAGAAGCACGGCAAGAACGTGAGCATGAAAAAAGCCGAACAGATGGCGATGCGGCTGGCGGACGAAAAGGTGCAGACGGTGGAGGAGGCGCAGGAGATTTTCCGGCGCGACCAGACCGTTTGGAGCGGCAGCAAGAAGGTGCTGGAGAAGCTGGGCCTGCGCCGCTACCCGACCGAGCCGGAACAGACGATGTACAGCAAGTGGCTGGTGGACTGGCAGTTCACGCCGGATGCAATCCTGCGCGCGGTGGATGAGACCATCAAGAGCAGCAACCCGTCGTTTGCGTATCTGGACGGGATTTTGAAGCGGCTGCACGAGCAGGGGAATGTGCGCACGGAGCAGGATGTGTCGGGCGATATCGAAGGCAGCCGGAAGGAAAACGAGCCTATCAAGCAATTCCTGCGCGCGCTGGGCAATTACAGCATTACCATCAACGACACGACGAAAGCGACGTACAAGAGCTTCCAGACCATGTACCCTGACCCGGTGATTCTGCTGGCGGCGCAGCAGTGCGCCAAATGGGGCATGACGACGCTGCAGGACGTGATGCAGACGCTGATGGCGTGGCAGAACCGCAGCCTGCGCACGCTGCCGGAAATTGACGCGTACATGCGGCAGATTGACGAGCAGAACGAGTTCCTGATTGTGCTGTATCAGGCGATGCAGCTGGACGAAAAGACGAAGCCGAACGCCGCCGACCGCGCCCTTGTGAAGCAGTGGACGGAGGAATGGCGGTTCGCGCAGATGTTTGTGCTGGGCTGCGCGCCGTGGGCGGCAGGGAAGAAATCACCGATGGCATACCTCAACAAGATGTTGAAAGTTTTCCGGGGAAAAGGCATCACGACGATGGAGGCGGCAAAGGCGGAGCGCGAACGCTTCGAGCAGCAGCCGAGCCAATCCACCGTACCCGCCGCGCACGCGCCGAAGGTCGTCGGGGAGCAGCAGTACACCCAGCGCACCTACACGCCGACGCAGGATGCTATGGACGCCATGATGCAGGAGTGGGAGGAAAGCCATGCGTAAGGAAATCATGCAGGCGCTGCAGCAGGAGTACGAGCAGCAGCGCCTCAAAAATTCGCAGGAGGAGCTTCGGCGGCGGCAGGAGGTTATCACCCGCTGCCCGGAGATTGGGCAGTACCTCGCCGAGCGGCAGAACCTGATTTTCGGCGGCGTGCGCGGCATCCTGAACGGCAAAGCGGCGGCGGATGACCTGCCCGCCCGCATGGACGTGATGAACAAGCGCATCGCCGGTTTGCTCCGCCAAAGCGGCTTCCCGGCGGATTATCTTGACCCCGTCTACCGCTGCAAGCAGTGCCGCGACACGGGCTACGTCGGCGAGCCGATTCGCGAGATGTGTCCGTGCCTGCGCAGTGCGTTCTATGCGCGGCTGTACCGCGAGGTCGGCTTGGGCGAAAAGGCGGAGCAGTCGTTCGCCGCGTTTGACCCGAATGTGTTCTCCGACCAGCCGCTGCCGGGCAAAAAGTACAGCCAGCGGCAATTGATGGACATGCTGCGCCACCAGTGCGAACAGTACGCCGAAAAGTACCCCAACGCCGCGACGATGGATCTGCTGCTGATGGGGCAGAGCGGTCTGGGCAAAACGTACCTGATGCACGCCATCGCGAAGCGATTGCTGGAGCGCGGCTTCAACGTGATGATGATCAGTGCCTACCGCTTCCTGGACGTCGCCCGCCGCGCGTACTTCTCCGGCAAGCAGGAGGAAATGGACACGCTGATGGATACCGACGTGCTGATGATTGACGACATGGGCGTTGAACCGCTGATGGAGAACATCACCATTGTGCAGTGGTTCAACCTCATCAACGAGCGGCAGCTGCGCGGCAAAGGCACGGTCATCAGCACCAATTTGAACGTGGAGGAGCTGCGCCGCCGCTACACCGAGCGCATCACATCCCGCCTGATGGATGGAAAGCAGTGTATGCTGCTGCAATTCTTGGGCGACGACGTAAGGAGGAACAAGGCGTGATTCAGCTTTATATCAGCAAGAAGAATTTCGATGCGCAGAAGGCGGAGCGCTTCTTCAAGGAGCGCCGCGTGCAGGTGCAGGTGATGGATTTGAAGAAGCACAAGCTGGGCGAGCGCGAATTGCAGGTGATGGCGAAGGACGTGGGGATGCAGGGGCTTCTTGACCGCGAGGACAAGCGCGCGAAGGAGCATCCCGCGTGCTATTGCAACATTGACAGCGTGATTATGACCGCGATTCAGGAAAACCCGTGGCTGCTGAAATCCCCCATCGTCCGCAGCGGACAAAAATGCACCATCGGCTACCAGCCCGAAATTTGGGAAAGCTGGCTGAAGGCGGACAAATAACGGCTCAGGCGAAGCCCCAAAAAGCTGCACGCGGAAGAAGCATGAAAGCGCGACCAACTCAATCGCGCGAAGGGGTCAAGGGGGGATCCCCCTTGCAGGGTGCAGGGACAGCGTCCCTGCTGGGGTTTGGGGCAACGCCCCAACTGTTCCTCGTCCAGCCAACTCAAAAGGAAAGTTCAAGCGGGGCAGCCTTGGTCGCAGGCAGCGAAGCGTCCCTGCGCAGTAACTTTGCGCGTCCGCAGACGCGCCTCCAAGCTGCTTTTTCCACCAAGATAAAAAACCGCCTGCCCACGCCAATCACCGCATGAGCAGGCTTTCCTTCATTCCAAATAGAGTGCTGATGCCGCCGCGACGCCCGCGTCGTGCGTAATCGTCAGCAGCAGATGCCCCGGATAGCGCAATGCCGCTTCGCCGGAGAGCGCCGCCGTCGGCTGCCCCTGCGCCGTGTGCGAAATGGCAATCTCCGTCAGCGGGAAGGCAATGCCGCAGCCGAGCGCCTTGACGATGGCTTCCTTCGCCGCGTACAGCCCCGCCAGCGTGTCCGCCGCCGACGCGCCGCGGCTGCGCAGGTACGCGATTTCCTCTTTCGTCAGGATGCGCTGGAGGAAATGCGTGTTGTCAAGCTGCTGTGCCATCCGCGCAATGCCGCAGATATCCAGCCCGATGCCGCGAAGCTCAGACATAGCCCATGACCCCGCGCACGGATACGTCGCCGGACAGCACGCGCTGCAATACGCCGCTTTCGTCGCGCACCAGCAGCGCACCCGTCTCGTCAATGTCCTCCGCCGTGCCGATGAAGTCAATCTCTGTGCCGATGACGTGCACCCGGCTGCCCAGCGTGCAGCAGTGGCGGCGGTACGCTTCCTGTATGCCGGGGAAGCCGTGCTCCTCCAGCAGCGTTATATTGTCCTCCAGCGCCTTCAGGTAGTGCACGACAATCTCCCGGCGCACGGGCGGATTGGCGAATTCCTCCAAGGCGGCGGCGCGGTCAGACAGCTCCGGCGGATATGCCCCGCGCAGCACGTTCAGCCCCGTGCCGACGACAACGTACTCAATCTGGTCGAGGTCAGCGCTGATTTCCAGCAAAATGCCGCACAGCTTTTTGCCGGAGAACACAAGGTCGTTGGGCCACTTAATCTGCGCGTCAATGCCCGTCACTTCGCGGACAGCGTGCGCCATCGCCATCGCGGTGGCGAGGGTAATCAGCGGCGCGTTTTTCGGCGGGAGCTTCGGCCGCAGGAGGACGCTCATCAGGATCGCCTGCCCCGCAGGGGCTGACCATGTGCGCCCCAGCCGCCCTTTGCCCGCTGTCTGGCATTCGCACAGGCACAGGCTGCCGCTCGGCGCGCCCTGCACCGCCATCTGCTTCACCAGCGTGTTGGAGGATGTGATGGTGTGCTCGTAGTGGTTGATGGCACGTCCAAGCGTCTTGGTCGTCAGCTGATTCACCCAGAAAATGGGGTCAATGCTGTCGCCGGGGATGAGGCGGTAGCCGCGGCGGCCGGCGGCTTCAATCTGCCAGCCGTCTTCGCGCAGCTGGGCAATGCGCTTCCACACGGCGGCGCGGCTGATGCCCAGTTCCTGACTGATTTTTTCGCCGGAGACATAATCGCCGCCGGAGAGGATTGCAAGAATATCATTCATTGGCTTCATCTCCTGAAAAGAGGTGCTTCTGTTGGAACATATGGTTTTGCCGGAGCAGGACGGGATGCGCCTGCGCGATGTACTGCGCCGCGTGATGGGCGTGAGCTACACGGCAATGAAGTCCGCCAAGTGGAACGGCGGCATCACGGTGGATGGCGACGTGACCCCGGTGGATGCGTTTGTGCGCGCCGGGCAGGTGGTGGCAATCCGCTTCCGGGAGAACGTGCCGGCGTACGCGGTCAAGCCGTATGACCTGCCGCTGACCATTGCGCATGAGGATGACTGGCTGTTCGTGATTGACAAGCCCGCCCCGCTGGCGAGCCAGTCCAGTGCCCTGCACCCGGACGACACGCTGGAAAACGCGCTGTACGCCCATTTGCGCTGTCCGGCGGATTTCGTCTACCGTCCGGTGAATCGGCTGGATAAGGGCACAAGCGGGCTGATGATTGTCGCCAAGGACGCGCATATTCAGCACCGTTTGCAGGCGCTTCTGCATACGCCGGAGTTCATCCGGACGTATCAGGCGGTGGTGGAGGGCTGCCCGGATGACGACTGCGGCGTGATTGACGCGCCCATCGGCAAGGAGGACGCCGCCAGCATCCGCCGTATCGTGACGCCCAGCGGCAAGCCGTCGGTGACGCACTATCGCGTGCTGAAGCGCGGAAAAACGCGCGCGCTGGTGGAATTGGTGCTTGAAACCGGGCGCACGCACCAAATTCGCGTACACATGGCGTCCATCGGCTGTCCGGTCGTCGGGGATTTCCTCTATGGCACGGAAATTCCGCAATTGCCGGGGCGGTTCGCGCTGCACGCCAGCGCCTTGACGCTCCATCACCCGATGACGGGGGATTGGCTGTCGCTTACCTCGCCTTTGCCGGCGTCGCTTGCGACACTGCTTGACTGATGGCGGATTGCAGGAAGTCCAAACCCCGCTGCCGCTGGATGGAAAGCTGCTCGTCCACCACGGAAAAATCCGGATGTGTGGGGTCGGCGACTTGCAGCGTGCGCAGCAGCTGGTCAACGCGGCTGTTGCGGCTTTCGGGGTCGTCCTCGCGGTAGCGGCGGAGAATTGTGCAGGGCGTGTGCAGCAGGAGGGAAAACGCGGCGGCGTGGAAGCTGTCCGTCAGCACCATGCTCGCGCCCGCAATCAGAGAAAGCCACTGCGCGGGGGTCACGCCCTTTGCCAGCGGATACGCGGACTGGAGTGCCGATTCCGTCCGCGGAATGACGCGCACGCCCAGACCTGTTTTCTGCCGAATCTGCTCCACCTGCGTCCAGTACGCGGGATTGTCCGCCAGGAAGAAGCACAGAATATCATTGCCCATCGGGATGTCGCCGCCGATGAGCTCCAGCCACTTTTCGCGCGGCAGGAGCATCACGGGGTCGGGCATGACGGCGGGCTTTTTGCCGATGAGGGATTGCAGGAGCGCCGCGCCCTCTTCCTCCCGGACGGAGATGGCGGCGAACCCCCGTATCAATGCGGCGATTTTGCGCCCTTTCGCGCTGTCCGTCATCGTCGATACGCCCAGCGACGGCGCGTAGGCGACTTTCGGCTTCTTCGTGAAATTCAGGAAATACGCCGGATTGAGCCACGTCGGCGACCAAATCTGGTCTGACCCGCAAATCAGCGCGTCGTATGACAGCGCCTGATGCGCCAGCGCACTCTGGTCGCGGCAGACGGGCGACAAAACCATCTGCGTCTGCCGGAACTCATCAAAGCCCTCGTTCAGCCCGCGCGCCGCGCTGCGCTTTTTCATGCCGTCCAAAATCAGGCGGGGCGAATTGCCGCTGCACAGCAGATTCTTCATCTTTTCCGTCTGCGAGGGAACATAGTCGATATGCTCCGCGTCGTACCCCAAGGAACGGACGGCGTTTTGCAGCGCCCACGCTTGAAGAATCGACCCGTAATTGTCATTGTGCAGGAAGGTCATGATGCCGATTCGTGCCATGCGCTCACCTCTATCGCGAAAGTTCGCTATCATTATAGCATACTTCTTCGCTGGAAGCAAACAAAACCGTGAAATCCGCTGGACAAGCGGCGCGAATCGGCGTACAATGGGGGAGGGTACGTCGGAATTACGACTGCACGCTTTCCAGCCACTTCTCCAGCGTGACCTCGTCGTCAAACCCCAGACCGGGACGAACCTCCTCCTGCACATCGTCCGGCAAGTCGCTCAGCGGCACGCCGAGTTCGCGCACCAGCGCCAGCGCGTCGCCGTAACGGTTACGGAAGATGCACAGCTGCCCGCTTTCGTCCGGCATCAGCACAACGTGTTCCGGGCAGTAGAGGGCAAGCGCGCGTTCCATGCTCACCTGCGCGGGCGAAAACGACGTGATGACCCACTGGTCGTACTTCGCGGCGAGTTCGTCCTTCGTCATGCCGGCCAGTTCGGCTGGCAGGCGCTGGCGGCGCGTCATTTCGTGCCCGCAGGGGGAAAAGGTGACGCGCTGGAGCAGCTCGCACTCGGCGCTCAGGCGGGCGGAGGCGTCGGAGGCGGTCAGTGCGCCGTCCTCGGCGTCGGGCGCGGCGGCGCGGCTGGGCTTCAAGCCGAAGCAGAGCAGCAGGGCGAGCGCCGTCAGCATCAGCACCCCGCGCAGCAGGGCGGCACGGTCGACGGTTGCGCGAATGACGGAATCCTTGCGTTTTTTGTCCATGTTCATCGCTCCTTTCTGCCTTAGCATGGCAGCGCGGCGCGAAATCCATTCATCACATAAAGGAGATTTTTTTGATGATTCAGGCGGTTTTGTTTGATTTGGACGGTACGCTGACGAACACGATTGACGACATTGCCACGGCGATGAACCGTGCCTTGCGCCTGCACGGGCTGCCCGGCTGGGAGACGAAGGAATACTGCTACCTCGTCGGCAACGGCGCGAAGATTCTGGCGCAGCGGGCGGTTCGCGACCGGCAGGACTTGGCGGACGCGGTGCAGGCGGAGTATCAGGCGTACTACGAGAAGCATACGCAGGTGAAAACGCAGCCCTACGACGGCATTCCGGAGCTGCTGCACGCCTTGGCGGAGCGCGGCTTGAAGCTGGCGGTGCTCTCCAATAAGCCCGACGCGGATACGAAGAACGTCATCAGCCACTTCTTCCCGGATGTGCCGTTCAGCGTTGTGCGCGGGCAGGTGGAGGGCGTGCCGGTGAAGCCGGACAAGGCGGGCGCGCTGCTGGTGGCGGAGCAGCTCGGCATTGCCCCGGCGGATTTCCTCTATCTGGGCGACACGAAGGTGGATATGACCTGTGCGTGCAGCGCGGGCATGAATCCAGTGGGCGTGCTGTGGGGCTTCCGCACGGCGCAGGAGCTGCTGGACAATGGCGCGAAGGTGCTGATCGCCCACCCGATGGAGCTGTTGGAGAAATTCAACTTGTAACAAATGCGTAATAGTTCTTTACAATTGCGTGATTTTCTGATACAATAGCCACAGTACCTGTGGGAATCTCTGATTCATTCGGCAGCCATCTGGCGAATGTCTTTTCCGCCATCTGCTGCTTGCAAAAATCTCGATTTACCTCCAGTAAACCTTCGATTTTTGCAATTGCATCTGACGAAAAATCCATCCACCATCTGACTACCTCATTTCATCAGAGCTTCCCGGATTATTTGGAGGGGAATGCTATGAAAAAGAGCATCGTGCGTGTGCTGGCGCTGGTGCTGATGCTGACGCTGGTCATCACAAGCAGCGCGGCAGCCTTGAAGCTGCAGAAGAACGACAAGAGCGACAATGTGCGCCGCTTGCAGCAGGCCTTGACGCAATTGGGCTACTACTCCGGCACGGTGGACGGCAGCTTCGGCAGCGGCACGAAGGCGGCGGTGACCGCGTTCCAGCAGGCGAACAGCCTGACGGTGGACGGTATCGCCGGTTCCGCGACGATTGCTCTGCTGGAAAAGCAGACGGGCATTGACATTGACGGCAATTCGTCGTCCTCCTCTTCGACCGCGGCGGGGCTGTTTAAGGGCGATTACAGCAAATTGCAGTACACGTCCAGCGGCTCGCGCGTGCGGGTATTGCAGCAGGCGCTGAAGGACTTGGGCTTCACCATCTCCAAGGTGGACGGCGTGTTCGGGCAGTCCACGTTCGAGGCGGTCATGGCGTTCCAGAAGGCGACCGGGCTGACGGTGGATGGCAAGGCGGGCAAGAACACGCTCGTCAAGCTGGAAAGCTACTTCGACAGCAATGGCAACGTCACGCAGCCGATGATTACGCCCAAGCCCACCGCGGATTTGGACAACATCGCTTATGGCATCCCGACCCGCACGCTCCGCGAGGGCATGGGTGGGCAGGATGTGCTGTACACGCAGGACCGTCTGGCGGCGCTGGGCTACCTGACCGGCATCTCCGACGGGCAGTACGGCGCGGCGACGAAGGCGGCGGTTCTTGCCTTCCAGAAGAAAAACGGCTTGTCCGCTGACGGCGTGCTGGGCACAAACACCCGCAAGCGCCTCTTCTCCGAAGGCGCAATCGGCGCGAAGGAAACGTCGCAGCCCGACGGCGTGGGCGAGCGCAAGCTGACGCTGGGCATGAAGGGCGACGACGTGAAGAGCGTGCAGACGAAGCTGATTGCGCTGGGCTACCTGACGGGCAAGGCGGACGGCGTGTACGGCACGGCGACGGAAAGCGCGATTCGCCGCTTCCAGACGCGCAACGGGCTTACGTCCGACGGCATCTGCGGCGAGGACACGGTCAAGGCGCTGTACAGCAGCACCGCGATTGACGCGGGCAGCTCCGTCACGCCCTCGCCCAAGCCGGTGGATGAAAGCGCACCCACGCGCATCCTGCGCCCCGGCATGTCCGGCGACGACGTGAAGAGCGTACAGAGCCGACTGGACAAGTTCGGCTACTACTCCGGCGCGCTGGATGGCATCTATGGCGCGGCGACGGTGGCGGCGGTTCAGGCGTTCCAAGCGCGCAACGGCTTGACGGCGGACGGCAAAGTCGGCGCGAACACGGTTAAAATCCTCTATTCGAGCAATGCGGTTGCGGCTGATCCCTCCGCAGCCATGCCCACGCCGACCCCCACGCAGTCCTTCGGCATCGTGCCCACGCGCACCCTCCGCGAAGGTTCGTCCGGCGATGACGTGAAGAGCGTGCAGAGCCGCTTGAAGGCGCTGGGCTACTACACGGGCACGGTGGATGGCAACTACGGCACGGGCACGATGGCGGCGGTTGCGTCGTTCCAGCTGCGCAACAATTTGAGCGCGGACGGTGTGGCGGGCAAGCGCACCTACAAGAAGCTGTATTCTTCGGATGCGCTTGCTGCCATTAGCACGCCGACGTCCACCCCGACCACGGGCGTGACGCGTCCGACCCGCCTGCTCTATTCCGGCTGCACGGGCGACGACGTGAAGAGCGTTCAGCAGCGCCTGAAGGATTTGGGCTACCTGACGGACAAGGTGGACGGCAAGTACGGCGCGAACACCGTCGCCGCCATGCGCGCGTTCCAGCTGCGCAACGGCTTGACCGGCTCCGGCAACGGCGATACGGCGACGTACACCATCCTCTACTCCGTCAACGCGATTACGGCGGAGGGCAAGCAGGTTGATTCCAACACGCCGACGGTGTACACCAACCTGAAAGTCGGCGCGACGGGCGACGCGGTGCTGCGCCTCCAGCAGGCGCTGAGCAACCTGCGCTATACCGTGACCATCAACGGCACTTATGACGAGACGACCCGCGCGGCGGTGCTGGCATTCCAGAAGCGCAACGGGCTTGCCCCGGACGGCATCGCGGGCGTGAACACGCAGACGAAGCTGTACACGGGCGACTGCGTGACCGGCGACACTGCGCTGCCGGACGATAACAAGTCAGAACCGGGCAATAACGGCGGCTCCTTTGGCAATGGCCCGGCAAAGAGCCAAATTAAGCTGCAGATGTGGTACACGGAAATCAAACCGACCATCAAGAGCGGGCAGACGGTGCTGGTCTATGAGCCGAGAAGCGGTTCCTCCTTCCGCCTGCGCTTCTACTCCTTGGGTCGTCACGCGGACTCTGAGCCGCTGACGGCGCAGGATACCGCGATTATGAAGGCGGCGTGGGGCGGCAAGTTCTCGTGGGACGAGAAGCCGGTGTATGTCCTGCTGCCCAGCGGCACATGGGTGCTGGCCTCCATGCACTGTATGCCCCACCTGTCCGGCAGCATCAAGGATAACGACTTCGACGGGCATTTGTGCGTCCATTTCCCGCGCACGATGGAGGAAACCGCGAAGCTCGACCCGAAGAACGGCGTGCGGCATCAGAAGGATATCCGCAAGGCGTGGAAGGCGCTGACGGGCGAGGATATCACATGGTAAGCGGATTATCCGCAAAATAGGGCATCCTGCGGTCAGATGGCGAAAAAAGCTGTCTGACCGCGTTTTTGGGTCGTGCAAAAATCCCCCGAAAGGCTTGCCAATCGGACGGGAATATGGTAGAATGTACATGTCAAAATCGGCAAGTATCACTCGTTTTCGGATGGGCAGAAAGGAGAAGCGCGGTGGCTGCAACGCTGTCTGTGGTCGTTCCGGTATATGGGACGAAGCGGGATTTGCCCGCGTGTCTGGAGTCGCTGCGCACGCAGTCGCTGCGGGACGCAGAGTTCCTGCTGGTGGATGATGCCTCGCCGGATGGCGCGGGCGCGGTGCTGGCGGAGTATGCCCGGCGCGACAGCCGCTTTCGGGTGCTGACGCATTCGCAGAACCGCGGGCTTTTCGCGGCGCGGATGACCGGCGCGGACGCGGCGACGGGCAAGTACCTCGCTTTTCTGGACAGCGACGATTTTGTGTCGGTGGATTTTTACCGTGCCGCCGTCGCGCTGGCGGAAGAGAACGACTTCGACCTCGTGATGGGCGACACGGTCTGGCAGCGCGAAAACGGCGACCGCTTCGTGCGCCCGGTTCATGCGGAATGTGTGCTGGAGGACGAGCTGCGCGGCAATGCGGTGCGGGATGCGTTCTTCCAGCAGGCGATGACGTGCTACAGCTTCCACACCATTTGGAACAAGGTGATTCGGCGCGATTTGTGGCTGCGGTGCGCGCCCTACTACGCGCCGCTGGCGAAAAAGCACATTGTGATGACGGAGGACATTGCGTTTTCCGTCGTGCTGTATTTCTTCGCGCAGGGTTTCGGGCGGCACCGCGGCGACGGCGTGTTCTACTGTGAACATCCGTCGTCCTCGACGGGGGCGGCGGGAAATCCGGCAAAATTCCGCAAAAATTACGCCGATATTGCGCAGGTGTTTGCCTTTGCGGATGAATTTCTGCATCAGCAGGGGGCGAATCAAGCGCGTCAGCAGCTGCAAAAGGCGCGAAAGTGGTATGCGCGGATGTGGGCGGAGCAGGCGCGGAAGGCGGCGAATCAGCCGGAAATCAGCCGCTTGACGGCGGCGCTCTGCCCGGATTTTTCGCTGGATGAGGACGCGAATCTGCCGGAAATCTTCTGGTTTGACCAGCCGATGACCCCGTGGCGGGACGGGACGGAGCGCATCAAGCGCGCGATTCTGGGGCTGGACGGCATCGACTGCCCGGTGATTTCGCTGGATGTGTTCGATACGCTGATTCTGCGCCCCTTCCGCACACCGATTGACCTCTTCCACACGCTGGAAGGCAAATGGCAGCGGGCGGCGCGGCGGAACATGACCTCTTTCGCACAGGCGCGGATAGAGGCGGAAAGCTGCGCGCGCGTGTGGCTGCCCGAAACGCAAGCTGACGTGACGATGTGGAACATTTACAGCGCCATGATGCAGAATCTGGACGTGTCGGACGACTGCGTGGGGCAAATGACCTACAACGAGCGGGAGGCGGAGGTGCATTTCTGCCGCCCGCGCAAAACCGGCGTGCAGCTGTTCAATCTGGCGAAAGCGGCGGGAAAGCGCGTCGTGCTGACGTCGGACATGTACCTTGACGCGGACACGATTCGGCGGATGCTGGAAAAATGCGGCGTCCGCGGCTGGGACGGCTTCTTCCTCTCGAATGAGCAGAACGCGCTGAAATGGAACGGCGCGCTCTACCGGAAGATGGCGGCGCAACTGGGCGTGAAGCCGGATAACGTGCTGCACATCGGCGACAATGCGAAAATCGACGTGGAAGCCGCGAAAAAAGCGGGTTTGCGGGCGATGCTGCTGCCGCGCCCGGCGGATGTTTTCATGGATGCGGACTGCACGCAGATGGCGAATCTGGGACACGGGTGTCTGGCGGGCTTCACGACGGCGGACACCATGCAGCCGCTGGCGCTCAGGTGCGCACAAGGGCTGGCGGCAAACCGCTTCTTTGACGACGGCTATGCCCCCGCGACGGCGGATTCCGCGTTTGCGGCGTATCCGTCCAGGCTGGGGTACTACGCCGTCGGCACACACCTGCTGGCGCTGGCGAAGTGGCTGCTGTGCCGCTGCCGGGCGGATGGCGTAAAGCGGCTGGTGTTCCTCGCGCGGGATGGTGCGCTGCTGCGGCAGGCAGTCGAGCTGCTGCGCACGGATGCGGATGCTGTCGAAACAGACTACATTCCCGCGTCGCGGCGGTGCTTGCTGCCCGCGCTGATGGCGAATCCGACCGACTGGGCGGCGCTGCCGGTGCGCTGGACGGTCTACACGCCTGAAAAAACGCTGAAGCTGCTGTCCTTCTGCACGCTTGACGCGCCGGAAAGCGAACTGCACCATCAGGCGGAGGCGGCGGGTTTCCCGTGGCAATCGCCGTTTCAGGAGAAAACGCGCTGGGAATCGTTTCTGCGCTTCTTCCGCGATAAACTCTACGACGGCTGCCGTCATCAGGCGGCATACAGCGCGGCACGGGCGTATTATGAGGAAAAACTGCCGGAAGGCGCGGCGTGCTTTGATATGGGGTACAGCGGGCGCTTGCAGGCGGCGCTCTGCCAGCTGACGCAGCGCGCGGTTCCGGTCTACTACGTCCATGCGGACGGGCGGAACAGCGAGCGCTTGTCCGCTGCGTATGATTTTCCTGTGCACTGCTTCTATCCGATGCCGCCCGCCATGTCCGGCGCGTTCCGCGAGTTCCTGCTGTCCTCCGACGAGGCGCCTTGCGTGGGCTTCGAGCGGCAGAATGAGCGTGTCGTCCCGGTGTACGCGCAGGAGGGGCGCAATGAAGCCGCGCATTTCCTGTCGACCTGCGTCCAGCATCACGCGCTGCAGTTCGTGCGCGACTTCCACGATACCTTCGCCGGAACGGGCGTGATGCAGTCGCTTGACAATCCCGGCGTGCAGCTGGCAATGTCGCTGCCCTTCGAGGGGGCGCTGCGGCAGCTGCCCGAAGCGGACGCGGAGCTGCTGCGGAACATCCCGTTCGAGGACATGGTGTTCGCGGGGGAGAACGCGCTGGATTTGCGGACGCTGGTGTGCGACCAGTCGGCGGAAGCGGCGCTTGCGGCGCACGAGATGGGCGCGGCGGACGCACCGAGCCGCATGATTGGCTTCATCCCGGAGCAGACCGGGCTGGTGAAGCGGACGATTGGCTTCCTGCTGTTCGACCGCGAAACGTTTCGGAAGAAGCTGCGCAAGAGGATGCACCGTTCCCCCAAATAAACACGCGGGTAAAGTATGAAGTCGTCACCAACTCAATCGCGAAAAAGGGAGTCCAGAGGGTCGAAGACCCTTTGGCAGGTCAAGGGCAGCGCCCTTGCGTTCCCTCCAATAACCACGCGGACACAGCATGCAGTTGTCACCAACTCAATCGCGAGAAGGGAGTCCAGAGGGTCGAAGACCCTTTGGCAGGTCAAGGGCGGAGCCCTTGCGGAGTCCAGAGGCAGAGCCTCTGGGGTCTCCCCACGTCACAAGGAAGGAGGAAGCGGATGGCGGTTGGATTGTTTTGGAATGATCGGGTGTCGTTTGAGAAGCATGAATGGGAAAAACGCTTCTTTTTTCTGGGAAATAACACGGGAAATCTCGTGTTTATCCGGGCGCTGAAGGACATCTTTCACCCCGTGATGATTCCGCTGTGGGATGTTACGTCGGACACGTTCCGCGACCGGGCGGACATCACCCACTACATCACGACCGAGCTGATCTGGCTGACCCCGAATCAGACGTACCCGCACGTTTGGACGATGCTGAAGCGAATCGGCGATAAACCGCTGGTTCCAATCAGCGTGGGCGTGCAGAGCATGGCGCGCAACGTGGACATCACGCTCCACCCGGACACGGTCAAGCTCCTGCGGACGATGGCGGAGCGCGCTGTGCTGGGCGTTCGCGGCGAGTACACCGCGGCGGTGCTGGAGAAGAACGGCATCGTCAACTTCCGCATTATCGGCTGTCCCAGCCTGTATCAGGGAATGAACGAGAAGTTTCGCGTGGAGAAGAAACCGTTCGACCCGAAAATGCGCGCGTGCTGCAACTTCCGCACTTTCTACGGCACGCTGTCCGACCCGGAACGGCAGTTTTTGACCTTCTGCGCGAACCGCGACCTCGGCTTTGTGGAGCAGAACGCATTCCCGCTGACGCTGGAAAACTGCTGCGGCGACGAGTACCAGTTCCGCTATTTGCAGGACTGGCTGAAGCGGCAAATGCACGTTTTCTTCCACATTGAGGATTGGCTGGCATGGGTCAGGCAGTACGAATTTTCCCTCGGCAGCCGCTTCCACGGGAACGTGATTGCCGTCACGAGCGGCATTCCGGCGCTGACGATGGTGGTGGACAGCCGCATGGACGAAATGACCCGCCTGTTCCGCCTGCCGACGCTGCCGATGGAGGACTTCCGGCTGGAAAAGCCGCTGGAATACTACTACGACTTGGCGGATTATACCGATTTCAACAAGGCGTACCCGGAAAGAATGCGCGTTTTCCGCGATTTTCTTCAGCGGAACGGGCTGGCGGAGGCGGCAGGCGGATGATACACGCGGTTGGCACGGCGCTGGGCGAAATCGTCCAAAACCTGCGGCGAACCGTGCGCCTGACGCTCTACGAGAACCGCTCGCGGCGGTCGGGGATGCTGCTGGGGCGCTGGTGGGACTTGCTCAGCCCGCTGCTGCAAATCCTCATTTACTGGTTCGTCTTTTCCGTCGGGCTGGGAACGCAGGAAAAAAACGGATTCCCGTATCACCTGTGGCTGATGTGCGGCATGATGCCGTGGCTGGCGCTCAACTCCGCCATTCTCGGCGCGTCCGCGTCCATCCAGCAGGCCGCGTCCATCATCCGCAACGTGCGCATTCCGCTCTCCATCATCCCGATGAAGGCGGTTGTGCGCGCGTACTACGAGCATTTGTGGACGATGGCGATTCTGCTGATTGCGCTGCTGCTTGGCGGCGTGCCGGTGACGTGGCACTATCTGGAATTGGCGTATTACCTCGCGGCTTCGTGGGTGCTGCTGATCGGCGCGGCGCTGCTGACGAGCAGCCTGACGGCGGTCTTTCGCGACTTCGGCGAGCTGCTTCAGCCGCTGATGCGCCTGCTGTTCTACGTTTCCAGCGTCGTGTGGGCGATTGACGGGCTGTCGCCGGGCTTGCAGCGCGTGATGCGGCTGAACCCGCTGGTTTACATCATCGAGGGCTACCGCAAGTGCCTGCTGTATGGCGAAGGCTTCTGGTCATCGCCGGGGCAGGGAGCGTACTTCTGGCTGGCGGCGCTGGCGCTGCTGGCGGCGGGCTGCACGCTGCATATGCGGCTCAGAAACCGCTTCATCGACCAGCTGTAATCAGCGCCATCTAATAGGAAGAAATTCCGCAGAAAGGGGGCGATGCGCTTGGCGGATGTAATCGTCCGCTGCAGGGAACTGACGAAGGTCTACGACCTGTACGGCGAGGAAAAAGACCGCCTGAAAGCGCTGCTGGGTCTTCGGGCGAACGTGAAGAAATTTCCGGCGCTCCGCGGCGTGACGCAGGACTTCCACCGCGGCGAAATCGTCGGGCTGGCGGGGCTGAACGGCTCCGGCAAATCGACGCTGGCGCGTATCATCGCGGGCATCACCCAGCCGGATTTGGGGCTCTGCGAGGTCAGCGGCACGGTCAGTATGCTGGCGGCAAACATCGGCATGAATGATCAGCTGACTGGGCGCGAAAACATTGCCTATAAGTGTATGCTGATGGGCATGGAGAAGCGCGAAATCGCCCAAATCCAGCAGCAAATTATTGATTTTGCGGATGTTGGCGTGTACATCGACCAGCCCCTGCGGACGTATTCCAGCGGAATGCGTTCCCGGCTGGGATTCGCCATTTCCGCCCACATGAACCCCGAAATCCTGATTGTGGATGAGGCGCTGAGCGTGGGCGACGCGAGCTTCGCGGAGAAGTGCATGGCGCGGATGCGGCATTTCCGGGCGGAGGGCAAGACGATTTTCTTCGTCACCCACGCGCCATGGCAGATGCTGAACTTCTGCGACCGGGTGATGTGGCTGCATCAGGGGCGCGTTGTGGGCTATGACACGGCGGAACGCATGATTCCGGCGTACGTCGCCTTCACGCGCGAGTGGACGCAGCTTGATCATCTTCAGCGCACGCAGCTGTCGCCGGATTACGAGACGTATCGGGCGCAGGTGGAAAATCAGCAGCGCGCCGTGTGGCAGCAGCGCGCAAAGGAAACGGCGCAAAAATCGCCGTAAGCAGGAGAAACTTTCCTGCGATTCAACTTTTTAGGCTCATCCCGGCGAATAAGAGGAAAGTTGCCCAGATTGCTGGAAACAGAATCGGCAGCTCATTCGTCGTATTTACTGGAAGGCATATACCATTTCCCCAACAGACAAAAGGAGTGACGCAGACCATGAAACGACTGGTTTCTGTATTCCTGGTGCTCTGCATGATGCTCTCCTGCGTGGCATTCGGCGAAACGCTGGACGGCGCACAGGGCGAAATCATGAATGAAGTGTCGGATGTGGCATCGGACGAGGTGCAGACGCCCGACGAACCGACGCAGGCTCCTGTGAACGAGGACGACATCGTTCTGCCGGATATGGATGACGACATCAGCATCCTGCCGTCGGCCGACGTGAACGGCCCCGATCCCTACCGTGAGCTGGTACTGCTCCAGCCGACGGACCTCATCGGCACGACGCTGTCCGAAACGAGCGTGCGCATCGGCTGGGGTTCTGTCGCCTTTGCGACGCAGTACGACGTGTACCGCAAGTTAGGCGGCGAAACCAGCTACACGCTGCTCGGCTCTGTGCCGAACAATCGCCTGTACTATGAGGATACGCACGTGACCCCCGGTCAGGCGGTGTACTACCGCGTGCGCGCGGTGAACGTGTCCTACGACGGCGAGCAGGCGAAATATGTGTACAGCCCTGATTCGCAGACGCTGTCCTACATGACGCTTGCCAAGCCGAAGCTGGAAGACCCGCGCGGCTTGGGCGCGGACACCATCCGCCTGAACTGGTCGAGCGTCTCCGGCGCGCAGACCTACGAAGTGCAGATGTCCACCAATGCGACGAGCGGCTTCACCACCGTGCGCACTGACCTGACCGGCACGCTGTGCAACGCCACCGGCCTGAAGAAGGCGACGGGCTACTACTTCCGCGTGCGCGCGGTGCGCGTGTTCTCCTCCGGCGAAAAGTTCTACTCTGAATACTCCAACGTCGGCTGCGGCACGCCCATGGATCGCCCGGAACTGACCGTGGTGCAGAGCGGCAACAACGCCCTGCTGTCCTGGCCGGCATCCTCCGGCGCGACGGGCTACATCATCTACCGCAAGACGGGCGCGAGCGGCAGCTACACCCTGCTGGCAAAGACTGGCGCGGTGACTTCCTTCGTGGACGCGAGCATCAACCTGGGTGAAGTGTACTACTACTTCATCTACTCCATGCGCCCTGTGGGCAGCTACAACTGCTTCTCCCTCTCCAGCGAGCGCGTGTACTTCACGGCGCTTGGCTCTGTGAACCTGTGCGCGGTGCGCAACACCGGCAAGCAGGAGCAGACCATTGACTGGGATACCACCGTGCTGGGCGCGAACAAGTACTATGTGTACAGTTCCACCACCATGGACGGCCTGTACACCAAGATTGGCGAAACCGAAGGCACGACCTATGTCGCCAAGAACCTCGTCGCCGGCACGACCTACTACTACAAGGTTCGCCCGGTGCGCGTGTTCTCCAACGGCACCATTTGCTACGGCCCGTGGTCGAACGTCATGTCCCAGCCTGAATCCGGCTCGTTGACGCTGGAGGGCTTAAGCGCGGTGAACCTCTCCGCAGGGCAGGATATTTCCGGCGGCTATGTGGGCGATGTGTTCTCGTGGAGCGCGACCGTCTCCGGCGGCAGCGGCTCGTACACCTTCAAGTACAGCCTCATCAGCCTGAGCGGCGGCAGCCCCATCGTCCTGAAGGACTTCTCCGACGGCTACACCTCGCTGCCCGCCGGTAAGACCAGCATGACGACCACCTTCACCCTCACCCTGACGGAAAACTACATCAACCTGATTAACTCCCAGAAGTACGCCATGCAGATGGAAGTTCGCGACTCCCTCGGCGCGACGACGGCGATGTACGCTGCCCCCGCGACGCTGAACGAGATGAACTTCGTTGCCCCCGCGCCGGTGAGCAAGGTCGTCAACAAGACCATCCGCGTGGGCGAAAACTTCACGCTTGACCACGGCATCTACACCGAGGCGGGCGACGTGGCGAACATCGAAATCGCCAACACCAACAGCGCGATTTCCCTGCGCGACAACGTGATTACCGGCGTCAACAACGGCTACGCGACGCTGCTGATTACCTCCAAGCGCTATCCCGACATCCTGATCGTCTACAACATCACCGTCGGCTACGCGCCGCTGACGATTGCCAGCGTGCAGCCCAGCGCCTCGAAGCTGAACAACTACGAGACGCTTGCGTGGGATATCACCTTCGCGGGCGGCCGGCCGAACTACAACGTGAACTTCAAGGTCTACCGCGGCACGACGGTGGTTGTCAACAGCAACCGCACGGAAACCGCAACGGGCCGCATCTCCGTCAACTATCAGCCGACGGTGGCGGGCACCTACCTGCTGGAAGTTACCATTACCTCCGCTGATGGGCAGTCCATCACCCACCGCTCCAGCGCGACGGTGGTGTCGAACTACACGCCTGTGACGGTTGTGCCCAGCACGACGGCGAGCGTGACAAACCGCAACCTGACGTGGACGACTGCCTACAAGGGCACGAGCAGCGTCATCCGCCGCGACTACACCCTGTTCCGCGATGGCTCCGTGGTGGCGACGGAAGTCGGCCTGAATAACCTGACGTTCAACTACACGCCCACTGTCGCGGGCTCCTACATCCTGCGCGTCATCGTGTATGAAGCGAACGGCAACAAGATTGAGGTCACTGCGCCGACCATCACGGTTACGCAGGGAGGTTCCGGCACGTCCGGTACGGGCACGGTGACGGGCGTCCGCGTGGCGCTGCGCCGCGGTGCAAGCACCAAGTACGGCATCATCCTCCGTGTGGACAAGGGCGAAACCGTCACCATTCTGGAGCGGTCCGGCAGCTGGTACTACGTCAGCTACAAGGGCACGACGGGCTGGATGATGGCGCAGTACGTCAAGGCAAACTAAACCAAAAGGTAACATAAAAGAGGGGCGCTCCGGGGTGGAGCGTCCCTTTTTTGGCGATGAAGTTGAAATTAGATGAATCAAAGAAACAGCCGCCGATAGTCCTTTTTAGAATTGAAAATCGCAGACACAGTTACAGTTTTTGTGTCATTGTCAACTCTATAAAAAATCAGATATGACTTATGCGGCACGAATCGGTAGTCCCTCGCGCGCAAAGCATAATCTTTCGGCAGTGCACCTAATTGCGGGAAGTCATTCAGTCGGTCACATCTGTCAAGCAACTCGTTCACAAATCGCTGCGCAATCTCTCTGCTCTGTGACTGCTCGGCGAGATAGAACGAAATTTCATGCAAATCCTGTATTGCAGTATCAGCAAATATAATGCGGTAGTTCATGGTGCCCAATCATCCAATTCGCGCAGAAGATTCCTACGGACATCTTCAATCGGCTGCACCCGCCCTAACTTCACATCATCCTCTGCCTGTGCCAAGTGCGCATAGACCTGAAGTCTCGCTTCCATCTCTGCAATGTAATTCTGCTGCTCCATGAAACTCTCGTGGCTCATGACGACAGTATCTTCCTTGCCATTGACCGTGATGGCAACGGGATTCTGCCGCGCCAAAGCGGAAATCTGCGAGTAATTGCTGCGCAGGTCGCGCGAGGGTCGAATCGAAATCGCTGCATTCATGGAAAAATCACCTCCTGTTGTAGTCATATTATACCCTGAAACGCCTACGGTGTCAAGCGGAAAATCATGGAAAAATGAAAGGCGATTTTCCTATCTATCCCTTTTCTTTTGTTGCTTTTCCCCAAATGCGAACGGCGAAATTTCATGACGAACGGCACCTGAAATGGTATAAACGCACGAAATTAGGACGAATATGACAGCTTGTGCGAGAATTTCGACAGTTTGTGCGAGATTGCTTGCGTCACCCGAAAAAATTGCTATAATAAAGTAGGAAAAAAGCACAGTGGGTGGTCTGTGCGAACGCATAAGGATGGAATGACCATGAAACACGGTGATTTGGTTTCCCGAATGACTTTGGAGGAAAAGTGCGCCCTGCTTGCCGGCAAAGATGTCTGGCACACGCGCGAGATTCCGCGGCTGAATATTCCCGCCATCACGCTCTCCGACGGGCCGAGCGGCTTGCGCAAGCAGGCGGGCGAAGGCGACCATCTGGGCCTCAACGCATCGACGAAGGCGACGTGCATTCCCTCCGCCGCGACGCTGGCGTGCAGCTGGGACGACACGGTGTCCGAGGCGATGGGCGCGGTTGTCGGGCGCGACGCTGCCAATCAGGGGGTGGATGTGCTGCTTGCGCCGGGGCTGAACACGAAGCGCTCCAGCCTGTGCGGCCGCAGCTTCGAGTATTACTCCGAAGACCCGTACCTCTCCGGCAAGCTGGCGGCGGGCTTCATCCGCGGCGCGCAGAAGCAGGGCGTATCCGCCTGCGCAAAGCACTACGCGGCGAACGCGCAGGAGCTGCTGCGGATGCACTCCGACAGCGTGATGGATGAGCGGACGCTGCGGGAAATGTACCTGACGAACTTCGAGCTTGCCATCAAAGAGGGCAAGCCGGGCTTCGTGATGACGGCATACAACCGCGTCAACGGCGTGTACGCCAACGAAAACCGCCATCTGCTGGGCGATATTCTGCGCGGCGAGTGGGGCTTTGACGGCGCGGTCGTGACCGACTGGGGCGGCAGCAACAGCATTGTCGAGGGTGTGCGCGAGGGCATGAATCTGGAGATGCCCGCGGCGGGCGACGACAGCCCCTGCCAGCTGGTGAAGGCGGTCAAGGACGGCACAATCGACGAGAAAATCATCGATGAGCGCGTGGATCAGCTGCTGGATTTCGTGCTGGCAGAGCACAAGTCCGGCGAATCGTCGTTTGATGCCGCAAAACAGCATCAGGCGGCGGAAGCAGCGGCGGAAAAGTGCCTTGTGCTGCTGAAGAACGACAAGCACCTGCTGCCGCTGAAGAAGGACGCGCGCGTGGCGGTTATCGGCGAGTTTGCGGCGCGCTCCCGCTATCAGGGCGCGGGCAGCAGCATGGTTAACGCTGCGCAGGTGGATGACACGCTGCCCATGCTGGATGAATTTTTCCCGGCGCGGGTCGGCTTCGCGCAGGGCTTTGAGCGCCTTGACGCCGCGAACGACGCGCTGGCGGATGAGGCGGTGCAGCTTGCCAAGACGGCGGATTGCGCGGTGGTGTACCTCGGTCTGCCGGAGTGCTTTGAGACCGAAGGGCTTGACCGCACGCACATGCGCCTGCCGGAGAACCAAATCGCCCTGATGAAAAAGCTGCGCGCCGTGTGCAAGAAGATGGTGGTGGTGCTCTCCTGCGGCAGCGCGGTCGAGACGGACTGGGCGCAGGACTGCGACGCGCTGCTTTACGCGGGTCTGGGCGGCGAAGCGGTGGCGCGCTCCGTGCTGCGGGCGCTGGTGGGCGAGATTACCCCCGGCGGCAAGCTGGCGGAAACGTGGTATCGCCACTATGTGGACGCGCCGGTCAGCCACTATTACCCCGGCACGGAGGCCACAAGCGAATACCGCGAAGGGCTGTACGTCGGCTATCGCTACACCGAGTCGGCGGACGTTGCCCCGGCGTTCGCTTTCGGACACGGGCTGTCCTACACGACGTTCCGCTACGACAATATTCAGGCGGATAATGCGGGCGTGTCCTTTGACGTGACGAACACGGGCGACTGCGCGGGCGACGAGGTGGCGCAGCTGTACATCCACAAGCCGAACGCGGAAATTTTCCGCCCGGCGAAGGAACTGAAGGGCTTTCAGCGCGTGCACCTGGAGAAGGGCGAGACGAAGCGCGTCACGATTCCGTTCGACGGCTATACGTTCCGCTATTTCAACGTCCGCACGAACCGCTTCGAGGTGGAGGGCGGCGAATATGAGCTGCTGATTGGCGCATCCTGTCGCGACATCCGCCTGACGGCAAAGCATACCGAGCAGGGGACGAACGCGCCCAATCCGTATGCTCAGCTGGCGGTGCAGAGCTACCGCATGGCGCGCGTGACGGACGTGAGCGACGCGGAGTTCGCGGCGCTGCTGGGACACGCGATTCCGCCGCATCTCTGGGACAAGACGCAGCCGCTGACGCTCAACGACACGGTGACGCAGCTCCGCTACGCCAAGAACCCGCTGGCACGGCTGATCTACCGGATGCTCACGCGCATGAAGAACAAGGCGACTGCCGCCGGCAAGCCGGATTTGAACCTGCTGTTTATCTACAACATCCCGTTCCGCGGCATGGCGAAGATGATGAACGGCATGGTGTCGATGGCAATGGCGGAGGATATGCTGCTGATGGTCAATGGACATTTCTTCCGCGGGTGCGGACGGCTGATTCACCACTTCTGCCACCGCCCGAAACTGAATTTGAACCCGGATAAAAAGAAGAAGTAATTGCGGAAAAGCAATTATATAAAGTAGGAAGCAACTCACAACAAGGAAAGGAAGCATGTCCCCCATGAAACAATCCTTCTGGCAGTCCCCCCTGACGCGCTCCAGTGTCCCGAAAGATAAGGTGACAACGCCTGAAACCCTGCTGGGCTACCTGATTGGCCCGTTCGGCGCGCTGCTGTCCTCCGGCATCTTCACCAGTTACCTTCAGGTTTATCTCGGCAAGGCGCTGGAATTGAGCAGCGCCTACCTGTCCATCCTCCAGCTGGTTTCCACCTTCCTGATTGTGGCGGCGAACCTCATCGTCGGTCAGCTGATTGAACGCACGCGCACCATGGCGGGCAAGGCGCGCCCGTGGCTGCTGCTCTCCGCGCTGACGCTTTCCGTTGCCAGCGTGCTGATGTTCATCATGCCCTTTGAAGGCACGGCGCGCTATGTGTGGATTGCCGTTGCCTATAACCTCTACTACGCCGTCGCGTACCCGATTTACAACACCGCGAACGCGACGATGGTGCCCGTGTCCACCCGTGACAGCGAGAAGCGCAGCGTCTTGGCGTCAATGAGCAACTTCGCGGGTCTGGGCGTGATGGGCGCAGGCTCGATGGTGTTCCCGGTGTTGATGACGATGTTCCTCTCCACCACGAATGAGGCGGGCGAAACGGTTTACACCGGTTTTGGCACGCAGTGGTTCGTCATCATGCTGGCGGTCGCTATCTTCACGGCGCTGACCGTCATCCTCCAGTTCAAGTTCACCCGTGAGCGCGTGACCGAAGAGCTGATGGAAAGCAACGCGAAGGAAGAAAAGAAGCAGAGCGTCTCCATGGGTCAGCAGCTGAAGGCCGTCACCAGCGAAAAGTGGTGGTGGGTCATCATCGTGTTCTACCTGCTGTTCCAGTGGGCGGGCGCGGTGAAAAACGGCTCGATGGCGTACTTCTGCTCTGATGTGCTCGGCGCGGACTGGTACATGTCCATCCTGTCCATCCTTGGCGCGGTGCCGATGGCGATTGCGGCGGCGTTCGTGGTGCCGCTGGCGAACAAGTTCTCCAAGCAGAAGCTGACGCTGGCGGGTCTGGCGCTGGGCGTTGTCGGCGGCGTGATTGCGGGGCTGGGCGGCAATAACCTCGTGGTGGTCGGCATCGGCATCGCGCTCAAGTGCCTCGGTTCGTCTCCGGCGTGCTACCTGATTCTGGCGATGCTGGCGGACGTCATCGACCATGTGGAATACAAGCACGGCATCCGCACCGACGGCCTGACGATGAGCATCTACTCCTCCCTGATGGTCGCGGCGACCCCCATCGGCGGCGCGATTATTCAGGCGCTCAACGGCATGCTGGATGCAGGCACGGCGGCGTCGGTCAACTACATCTGGATTGAAACGATTGCTTACGCGGTTTGCGCGGTGCTGATGATTTTCTTCGGCGTGGAGCGCAATCTGAAGGCGGAGCAGCAGGAAATTGCCAATCGCGTGTCGAAATAAGACAGTAGATTGGTGAAAAGGGCAGCGCCTGCAAGGGACGGCGGCATCCTCACCGATGCACGACCTTGCAAGCGCTGCTCTTTCTATATAGAAAGGATGAAACCAATGAAACTCTTGTCGATTGCCATTCCCTGCTATAATTCGCAGGATTATATGCGCCATGCCATCGAAACGCTGCTTGCCGGCGGCGAGGACGTGGAAATCCTCGTCGTCAACGACGGCTCAAAGGACAAAACCGCGGATATCGCGGCGGAATATCAGCAGAAGTACCCGACCATCGTTCGCGCCATCAACAAGGAGAACGGCGGTCATGGCGATGCGGTGATGACCGGCCTCAAAAACGCGACCGGGCTGTACTTCAAGGTCGTCGATTCGGACGACTGGGTGGACGAAGCGTGCCTGAAGCGCGTGCTGGCGCAATTGCGCGCGTTCACGGAGCAGAAGGAAGAAATTGACATACTGATTTGCAACTACGTCTACGACAAAGTAGGCGTGAAGCACAAGCACGTCATGCAGTACCGCCACGCCGTGCCGCAAAACCGCGTGTTCGACTGGAATGAAACGCGCTTCAAAATCGGCGAATATCTGCTGATGCACTCGGTCATCTACCGCACGGCGCTGCTGAACAAGTGCGGGCTGAACCTGCCGAAGCACACGTTCTATGTGGATGAACTCTACGTTTATCAGCCGCTGCCGATGGTAAAGAAAATGTACTATATGGATGAAAACCTGTACCACTACTTCATCGGGCGTGAAGACCAGTCCGTGCAGGAGAACGTGATGATCCGCCGCATTGATCAGGCGCTGCTGGTCAACCGGATGCTGGTGACGGAGGTGGATTTGAGCAAGGTGACGAACAAGCGCAAGCAGGCGTACATGCGGCGCTATCTGGAAATTGTGACGACGGTTTCGTCGATTCTGCTGCTCAAGAGCGGTACGGCGGAGAACAAGCAGAAGAAGGACGAGCTGTGGAAGTTCATTCGCGAAGAAAACCCGTATGTTTACAAGAAACTGCGCCACGGGCTGATGGGGCATGTGCTGCACCTGCCCGGAAAAGGCGGGCGGCGGATTGCGCTGGCGGGGTATAAGGTGACGCGGAAAATTTATGGGTTTAACTGATTGTTAATGAGCAATGGCGGGGGAACGACCTCATCCGCCGCTGCGGCAGACTGCAATCCACCAACGCCAAAATCAGGAAAGAAAGCAAAGCCGGTCTATCGGCGAATTGCGAATTACCTGAAAGTATCATCCACAAGGAGAATGAGAATATGAAGTATGATTATCTCGTCGTCGGCGCGGGGCTGTTCGGCGCGGCGTTCGCGCAGATGGCGAAGGAAAAGGGCAAGCGCGTGCTTGTAATCGACAAGCGGAGCCACATCGCGGGCAACATCTACACCGAGGACGTCGGCGGCATTGCCGTCCACCGCTACGGCGCGCACATCTTCCACACCGACGACGAGGAGGTTTGGCAGTACGCCAACCGCTTCGCCACGTTCAACCGCTTCACGAACGCGCCGCTGGCAAAATACCAAGATCGCTTGTACCACATGCCCTTCAACATGAACACGTTTTACGCCATGTGGGGCGTGACGAAGCCGAATGAGGCGCGCGAAATCATTGAGCGGCAGCGCAAGGAAATCACGGGCGAACCGCAGAATCTGGAAGAACAGGCGATTTCGCTCGTCGGGCGCGACATCTACGAAGCCCTCGTGCGCGGATACAGCGAGAAGCAGTGGGGCCGCCCCTGCTGCGAGCTGCCCGCCTTCATCATTCGCCGTCTGCCCGTGCGCTTCACCTATGACAACAACTACTTCAACGACCGCTATCAGGGCATCCCGGACGCGGGCTACACGGCGATGGTGGAGAAAATGCTGGATGGCATCGAAGTGCGGCTGAATGTCGATTTCCTCCAGCATCGGGCGGAACTGACGGAAATTGCGGACAAAATTGTCTACACCGGACCGATTGACCAGTATTACGACCAGTGCTTCGGCGCGCTGAATTACCGTTCCCTGCGGTTCGAGACGCAGGATTTGCCAGTGCAGGACTATCAGGGCAACGCCGTCATCAACGACACGAACGCCGACGTGCCCTACACGCGCGTGATTGAGCACAAGCATTTCGCCTATGGTCAGGCGGATGTGCTGAATCTGCCGCACACGGTGGTGACATACGAATATCCGGCGGACTGGAAGCAGGGCGACGAGCCGTACTATCCGGTGAACGACGCGAAGAACGGCGCGCTGTACGAGCAGTATCGGCAGAAAGCGGCGGGGGAGCGGAACGTCATTTTCGGCGGCAGGCTGGGGCAGTACCGCTATCTGGACATGGACGACACGCTGCGCGCCGCCATCGACTGCGCCCGGAAGGAACTGGAATAAGGGGGAGTAACGGTGCGGCTTGCCATCGTGGAGGACGACGACAAGGTGCGGCAGCAGCTGCAAACCTATGTGCTGCAATATTTTCAGGGACGCGAGAACGACGTGGATATCCGCCTGTTTGCCGACGGCGATGAGATACTGGAAGACTACGCGGCGGACTACGACCTGATTTTCCTCGACATCCAAATGAAGCGCCTGGACGGCTTGGCGACGGCGGAACGCATCCGCGAGCGTGACGAGGACGTGTATCTGGTGTTCATCACGAATTTGGCAAATTACGCCATCCGCGGTTACGCCGTCCACGCGCTGGACTTCATCCTCAAACCGGTGAATTTCCTCATGCTGCGGCAGGTGCTGATGAGCGTGGAGCGGCTGCTTGACCAGAAGCCGAAACGCTACATCACCCTGCCGACGGACACGGGGCTGACCCGCCTTGATGTGAGCCAAATAACCTACGTCGAGACGGACGGCCACGCCGTGAGCATCTACACGGAAAAGGGGGCATATCGCCTGCGGCAGAGTATGCGCGGGATGGAGGAGTTGCTTGGAAAATACGGATTTTTCCGCTGCAACAGCTGCTATTTAGTGAATCTGCGGCATGTGGAGCGCGTGGAGAATGGCGGCGCCATCGTCGGCGGGCAGGCGCTGACCATCTCACGCCCGCGCCATAAGGCGTTTATGGAGGCGTTGACGAAATATCTGGGAGGAGCGAAAGTCTAAATGGTAGCGTTCCTCGAAGTCGGATTCTTCCCGCGCGTCCATACGGCGATTGCCGAATGGCTGGCGTGTATGCTCTTCATCCTGCCGCAGAAAAAGCACTTCGGCGAAACCAGCTGGCAGCAAATCGGCTGCTGCATTGGCTTTCTGGCGCTGCTGCTGGGGCTGAACCTGCTGAATCAGGAGCAGAGAGGGCTGACATGGATGCTGCTGATGGCGGCGTGCATGGGTACAATGCTGGCAATGATTGTCTGCTGCTGCAAGCTGAAGCTGATGAAAGCAGGTTACATTTGGGCGCACGCCTTCATCACGGCGGAGTTCGCCGCGTCGCTGGAGTGGCAAATCAACTATTATCTGCTGATGGCGGATTCGGTGGATTTGCGGGGCACTTGGCTGGTGATGGCGGGGACGTACATTATCGTGTTTTCCGCGATTTACCTGCTGAACCAGAAGCATCATATCCTGCGCAGCGGCACAAGCGTCACGCGGCAGGAGCTTATCAGCGGCAGCGCGATTGCCCTTGCGTCATTCTGCCTGAGTAATTTCAACTTTGCGTTTACGAACAACGTGTTTACCGAAACGCTGGGGACAGGCATCATCTATTCCCGCACACTGGTGGATTTCGGCGGCGTCATCATGCTGTTCGCGTATGACATGGCGCGGTCGGAGCTGTACCTCAGCCACGAGCTGGAAGCGATGGAGAACCTGCTGAATCGGCAGTATGAGCAGTACCGGCAGTTCGACGCGAACAACAAGGCGATGCACCAGATTTACCACGACCTGAAGCACCAAATCGACTTCATCCGCAACGAAAAAAGCGCCAGCAAGCGCGAATCGTATCTGGCGGAGATGGAAAAAGTGGTCACGCTGCGCGACGCGGAGATGAACACGGGCAACGCGATTCTGGACACGGTTTTAACGAGCAAGAGCCTGCGCTGCGCCGAGGAAGGCATCGTGATGACGTGCTTTGCCGACGCGCACGACATGGGCTTCATCGACATGATGGATATTTGCTCCATTTTCGGCAACGCGATTGATAACGCCATCGAGTGCGTGGAGAAAATTGCCGACCAGAACATGCGGCTCATCAAGCTGACCGTGCGCACGCAGAACCGCTTTTTGCTGATTCGCGTGGAGAACTGCACGGACAAGGCGATTGACCTGAACGGCGGTCAGCCCGTGACGACGAAAGAAAACAAGGAGAGCCACGGCTACGGCATCAAGAGCATCCGCAAAGCCGCGGAGAAATACGGCGGCTGCATGACGCTGGAACAGCAGGACGGCTGGTTTATCATGACGGTGCTGATTCCGCTGGCGGAGGAGAATAAGTGAATCAAAAAGCCCGGCTGGTCAAGCGGCGCAATTCCGCTTCCAGCCGGGGATTTTTATGGTTCTTCACGAAAAGATGGGGGGGCAAACAAGAGCTTAGGCGAAGCGCCAAAAAGCTGCACGCGGAAGGAGCATGAAAGCGCGACCAA
>ERZ827512.196-NODE-196-length-95225-cov-8.379290_pt1 | contig 95225 bp, 101 predicted proteins | sample MGYA00519916_ERZ827512 | MGnify/ENA primary metagenome ERZ827512 (study PRJEB31778, sample SAMEA3449335) | human gut metagenome | biome: human gut; feature: human-associated habitat; material: faeces | place: United Kingdom | collected 2010/2012 ... | reverse complement strand
ATTATAATGATTTTCTAAAAGAGTAGTGTTTGTAAGTAAATTACCTTGAATGCTACTGAGATTTGTAGTTATTGTAAAAATTGTCATAGCAGTAGCAAATACTTTAAGACCGTTCAGAAGATAAAACATACCTTTTTTATCTGAAGCATTGGCAAAGGCTTTTTTTACATCAAAGCGGACAAAAGCAGCATAAGGAATTACGGAAAGAACTGCTCCGGCACAATACACTGCCAAAATGAGATGATCTTCATACGCTCCCGATATAAATTGAGAAACAAGCAACTTTGCTAAGACGAATAATGCAGCATATGAAATCATATCAGCCACTACAGCTTTTAGAGCAATCACAGCAGCATTTTCGCCCAGAGAAGCTCGTACAACTACTTCCTTTTGTCTGCGTATCACCTCAATCATATTAAGTACAATCATCAATATGGCAACCAGGCCCCAAACAATGAACATCATATCAGTTTCGGTTGATTGCCAAAACTCTGGCTGCGATATAGAATATTCTTTTGCCAAATCTTGATATGTGGCAATAATGTCATCATCGTCACCGATATAGCTGACCATTATTTCCTGTCCATTGCCTGTGTTTTTTGCTTCTCTAAAATCTTCAAATTCTATTACGGTGATTCCGCCTATCAAAGCCGTATATGTTTTTTCCTCAATATCCATTGTGCTTTTAAGACTATCCCGAACAACGGTATCATCACCATAAATATAAAGTCTTGTCTGATAATTAGAAACTCTCTGATTAAAAGTCGAAAAAATATGAACACCATGCTTCTCAGCTGTATCTTCTGCATTGGCTAAAAATGAATCCATATCGTCATTAGTAGTTGTGTATCTGGACGATAAATAATAAGCACCATTAAAGTTCCAGAGCATATTTTGATATACTTCAGCTTGCATAACAAAAGCAAAAATAATCGTAATCAACAGCAATATATTTCTTATATGTTTCATTTGAAATTCTTAAACCTCCTTTGAATAGGTAACAGACACACGATTGCCCAAAATACTAATATGGATTTTTTCATACAACCACATTCTCTTGTTAAATTCCGATTTGTAAAACTGTTGCATTGATTATATCAAAGAATCATACTTGCAGCAATCCCCTTAAAACGAGAGGCAGGTGTGCCCTCCTGCCCCTCAAAAGGAAGGGAAGGTGAAAAATATATAGTCAACTGCTGTTTCCAGCAGCTATGAATCGTTACTTACCATAGAAGTCATGGTTTACTTCTGCTTTATAGTAATTACTACATGTTACCGGAGCATTATACAGTGTCGTGAGCATATAGCTTCGTATGTTGCGTACCTTTGTAGTATTGTTGCGAAGGCATTCCAGCACATACTCCATCGTATGAAAATCTATCTTCTCCAATCTGCTCCGAACAACATCATATGGGAAATCATATTTATTGATACGGATTACTGGCTGTTTAACCGCTATGGTCTCAACCATCAGCTCCACCAATTCGTTTATGTCCATCTTCTCTGTAGGATGGCACTGAAGCAATACGTCATAATCAATATTGTCTTTGATAAATGAGCGCACTTCATCCATCCTATCCATCGTATCAGTTTTCACGCCTGTGCCTGATGGAATGATAGGATAGGTAATCTCCTCCGTATTCTCTGTAGTATTCTCTGTATTTGTCTTACAAAACTTTGTATGAGGTGGTACATCGTTTTGTGGGAGGGTGTTACAAAATTTTGCAGGAGGGTCATACGAAGTTTTGTAGGGGGTGTTACAAAATTTTGTAGGAGGGTCATACAAAGTTTTGTATGAGGAGGTACAAAATTTTGTAACAGGCTTATTTGCTTGGTTTTCAGCCTGTTTTTGTATTTCTTCCCCTGTGTTTTCTACATCTTCGTCATCTCCTGGTATGTCCAGATATGTACATGTGTAAAGTCTATCAACGCATAGATCAATATACATGACATTATTTAAGACCATTCCGCTATTTGTTTCTATGTTACGGAATTCACGACGGATCACACCGATTTCCTCTAGTCTGTCAAACGCTGCCTTCACACTTCTCCGTGATTCTCCAAACTGCTCGGCAAAATCATTGTAGGTTTTCTGTAGCAAATCCTCTCGAAACTTTTTTCTGTAACCAATTGTCATGCCGCTATGCTCGTCCCGTACTTCCACAGGACGATACCAATACACGATTTCCGACAACACACAGATAGCGAGAAGGTATGGCTTGCCATTTTCACGCAAAATTGTTTTATACCAATTTACCGGTGTAACATTGCCACTAATGCTCATCTCTGCCAGCGCATCCACCGACGCATTACCGGTATTTACAATATTAGTCATGCCCTCTCACCTCTTTTCTTCCATTCATCTAAGAGGTTTATTATAACCTCTGTAATCTTTTCTTCCGTATATCCTTCATCAAAGTAGTCATCCAATCTGTCTGCCTTGAACGTTACCTTTCTCGGCTTTGCTAACACCTGTTCCGGAAGCATGATGTTCCTCACTTCTTCCTGTGTAAGCATATTTTCCCGGCAGGATGCCTTTAGTCTTGCCGACTGCTCTATATTAGGGAATATATTCCTGTCGAGTATTATATCGAGTACCCACTGCTGCTGCTCCTCGTTCAGATACGAAAGATCAACACCCTGAATAAAACCAATCTTTTTCCTGTCAACAAAGTCAAGCAGTTCATCAGAGAGCTTTGCAAGTCTGATATATCGCTGAATCTTCTTTGCGTTCTCGCCGGTTTCCTCACTCATGATATCAAGGCTACTACCCTTATCTCCCTTAATGCCCTGATGTTTCATGGCATAGTAACGCATACTATACGCCCTTGCCTTTTCGCTTGGAAAGATATCTTCTCTCTGAATGTTACTGTCCACCATGACAATGGTAGCTTCATCATCATTCAGATTGCGAATGAACATCGGCATGGTATCAAGACCGGCAAGTTCACAGGCAGCCTTTCTTGTGTGTCCGGCAATAATTTCATAACCACCCTGCGGTCGCATTCTCGCAATTCCTGGAACAAGCACGCCATACTGTCTGACACTCTCTACCATTTCCTCTAGCTTATCTTCATGGATCTGAAACGGATGATTTCTGAATGTATGCAGACTTGCTAAAGGTATTTCTCGGATTTCACCACCATTTGCATTTGCCTGTTCCAGATTTTCGTTTGTACCAAACAGATCGTCAAATGATTTCATCTTTATCTTGGAAGCACTATTGGATTTATTCATCTGCAAGCACCTCCTTTGCGAGCTTCTTATACGCCGCCGCAACTTTTCCTCTTGGGTCATGCTTGAATATACTCACACCCTCTGCGGAAGTCTCTGCCGCTCTCACAGAATGTGGGATAACCGCACCAAACACACGGACATTTTTGCCATAGATTTCTTCCACCATGGACTTGATTTCCTTTGCGTAATTGGTACGTCCAACCATCTTTGTGAAAACGATTCCCTCTATCCCAAGATTCGGATTCAGATATTTCTTTGTCCTGCCAAGGGTAGTGATAAGCTGTTGCAACCCCTTTACGGAAAGGTACGCTGCTTCTATCGGTATGATGACCGAATCAGCCGCAGTCAGGGCATTCATTGTCACCATGCCAAGGCTGGAATTGCAGTCAATCAGGATATAGTCATACAAGTTTCTCACACTTGTTATGTACTCTTTCAATATGTACTCTCTCCGCATGGTATTTACCAATGTGACTTCCAGTCCGGAAAGTTCGATATTGCATGGAAGAAAAGATACTCCCTCCTCATGTACAATAACCCCTTCCCGCTTTCCATAATCTTCATCATTGATCACTTTACCCATGATCGTCGAGAGAGTAACATCAAGCTCATCAGGCTCTGCTACGCCAAGGCTTGATGAAAGGGATCCCTGACTATCCGCATCTATAAGTAGTACCTTCTTGCCTTCTCTTACCAAACCTATACCTAAGTTCACTGTTGTCGTAGTCTTTGCTACGCCACCTTTTTGATTCACGATTGCTATTACTTTACACATACCGTTGTACCTCCATTCCCTATCGAATCACCATGCCACTTCCTACATAGTGGCATTGTTCATTCAACTGTTTTGCATTGATGGATTTCTTATCAGAATCCGTTTTCTTTCTCGACACTTCTGCATATACACGCTTGTATTTATCTGTCCCCACATTGTCAAAAAATGTCGAGACATTATTCAATTCAAATCTTTTATCTCTCTGAAGCAGACGGACAAACCAGCGTATATCATTCTTTGTTCCCTGAAGTCTAATCTTTAACATCTGATCACTCCTCTTAGTTTTATCTCATGACACAAAAAGGACACCTTCCAATAATTTCTTAATGGAAAGTGTCCTTAAAATTTTGCAAATATTTAATTTCTATGCACTAAGCGGAATATTATTGTATTTTGTTTTTGAATTTTGTCGTACTAAGTGTCGTACCATCTCCTGTAATATCTCTGCAAACCCGCATAAATCCTAGTTCTCGCTATTCAACGACTTCATAGTCGGGAAGAGGAGCACATCACGGATTGCCTGTGAATCAGTCAACAGCATAACCAGACGGTCGATACCATAACCGATACCACCTGTAGGAGGCATACCGATCTCCAGTGCATTTAAGAAATCCTCGTCTGTATGCTCTGCTTCATCATCACCGGCTGCTGCATTTGCATCCTGTGCTGCAAAACGTTCACGCTGATCAATCGGATCGTTCAGCTCGGAGTATGCATTACACATCTCCCATGTGTTTATAAACAGCTCGAAACGCTCAACCTTGCTTGGATCAGAAGGTTTCTTCTTGGTCAGTGGTGAGATCTCGATCGGATGATCCATGATAAATGTAGGCTGGATCAACTTTTCTTCACAGAACTCCTCAAAGAACAGGTTAATAATATCACCTTTCTTATGACGTTCTTCATATGCAATATTGTGTTCATCAGCCAGTTTCTTAGCTGCTGCATCATCTTCTACCTGATCGAAGTCGATTCCGGTATATTCCTTGATCGCATCATTCATGGTCAGACGCTCAAACGGCTTACCGAAATCAATCTCGATTCCATTATAGGAAATCTTTGTGCTTCCACAAACCTTCTCAGCAAGATAACGGAACATGGACTCTGTCAGTTCCATCATACCTTCATAGTCTGTGTATGCCTGATATAATTCCATCAGCGTAAATTCAGGATTGTGTCTTGTATCAACACCCTCGTTACGGAATACTCGTCCAATCTCGTAAACTCTTTCCAGTCCGCCTACGATCAGACGCTTCAGATATAATTCCAGAGAAATACGAAGTTTTACATCCTCATTTAATGCATTGTAATGTGTCTCAAATGGTCTTGCTGCCGCACCACCTGCATTTGCAACAAGCATAGGAGTCTCAACCTCCATGAAATCACGATCTGCAAGGAAGTTACGGATCTCTTTTAAAATCTGTGAACGCTTGATAAATACTGCCTTGCTCTCCTGATTCATGATAAGGTCTACATATCTCTGACGATATCTGACATCTGTATCTGTTAAGCCATGGAACTTCTCCGGAAGAATCTGTAACGACTTGCTTAAAAGTGTCATTTCTTCTGCATGGATAGAAAGCTCTCCTGTCTTTGTACGGAATGCCCATCCCTTTACACCATAGATATCCCCGATATCGGATTTCTTGAAATCTGCATAAGCTTCTTCACCGATCTGATCTCTTGCAACATACACCTGAATGTTACCCTTCAGATCCTGAATATTACAGAAGGATGCCTTACCCATAACACGCTTGAACATCATACGTCCTGCAATGCTAACATGGATCGGTGATGCATCCATGATTGCTCTTCTCTCGTTATAATCGTTGTTCAGCACTTCCTTCTTCTGTGCATCATCCAGTTCCTCTACGTCCGGCTCCTGTCTGCCTGCAAGAAGCTCTGCCTCATGCGCTGTATATGCTTCTTTTACATCTGTGCTGTGATAAGTCACATCATACTTTGTAATCTCAAATGGATCTTTGCCTGCCGCCTGTAAATCTGCCAGCTTCTCACGACGAACCTGTAACAGCTTATTTACATCCTGTGGCTTAGCCTGATTATTCTGCTTATTCTCTGCCATCTTTGTTTAATCTCTTTCTACTATATTGATTATTCTGTTTATTAGATTGCTCTCTTGATATCTAATATTCTGTATTTGAATTCTCCGTCCGGTGCTTCTACTATTACTTCTTCACCAACGCGCGCACCCTTTAATGCCATACCAACCGGCGATTCATCAGAGATCTTATTCTTCATGATATCTGCTTCTGTTGAACCAACGATGTGGAATACAATTTCCTCGTCAAATTCATAATCATATACTGTTACGGTACGGCCGATACCGACAACCTCTGTATCAACCTCATCCTCGTCAACGACTTCTACATTTTTCAGGATAGCCTCTAACTGCTCGATTCTTGCCTCAATATCACGCTGCTCGTCCTTTGCTGCATCATACTCAGCATTCTCAGATAAGTCTCCCTGCTCTCTTGCTTCCTTGATCTTTGCAGCAATCTCTCTACGTTTATTTACCTTCAGATCCTGAAGTTCTTCTTCAATTTTTTTAAGTCCTGTATAGGTAACTACCTGTTTCTTTTCAGCCATCGCCGACTACCTCCTAAACAATATCTGTGTTTTCCGTTAAGTTCTCACAAGTATCCTACATTATATTCCAGTTTCCCTGTAATGTCAAACCTGTATATAGAAAAAAGAAGCCTTAAAACTAAGACTTCTTTTCCTTAATATCAATGCAGTTGATGGGACTTGAACCCACACCCACGTAAGTGGACATGAACCTGAATCATGCGCGTATGCCAATTCCGCCACAACTGCATGAAAACGTGCTTTATCTCACGCACTCGTTTAATATAGCACGTCATCTGCTTCTTGTCAAAACAAATTTTGTAAAAACGTCAATTTTTTTATTCTGCCTCTGAAGCTGCCTCTGTTGTTGACTCTGTGCTCTCTGCTTCAGTGGAACCATCTTCCGATGCATCTTCTGAACTTGCTTCTGTTGAATCTACCTGAACAGCTGTACCCATCAGATAATCAAGAACCTTTTCCTCTGTTGCATAGAATTTCAGATCGCTCGCTGAATATTTGGAGTTGATCGTATCCTCGTCTACTTCATTATCATCCATCAGCTTCTGCTTATATGCTTCAGTCTCTTTATCATTTGCGACCAGATTTTTTTCTAACGCGATCGAGCTGACAACGATCTTCTCCTGCATTACAGATTCAACTGTGCTCTGAAGATAGGAAACAAATGCAGATTCATCTGTATATCCATAGAAATACTGTAAGAATGTTGGTACGCCGATTCCATACTGGGAGGCACTGGACTCGATATTATCCATAACACTCTTGACATAGGAATCAATTTCGCCTTCCGGATACTGATTAAATGTTGTTTTCTCTTTGATTGCCTTTAATACATTTGCACGATCTGTACTGTCTGCAGTTTTGTCTGTATCCTTCTGAAGCTCATCTGTCAGATACTTGGTATAATCCTCCGTCGTTGTATATTTACCATCCGTAGCCGACTTCACAAGGTCATCTGTATATTCCGGTGTCGTCGTTATCTTGATATAATTGATCTTTATATCAAATACAGCTTCCATTCCTGCTACTGTTGTATCAGAATAATCATCCGGATATGTGATCGTGATCTTCTTCTCTGTACCAGGCTTTAATCCGATCATCTGATCATCAAGTCCCGGTGCTAATGCATCCTTGCCTATAACAACACTGGTTCCGGCTTCATCATCATTCTTATTCTTTTCCTGACCATTGATCGTTTCTACATAATTGATGTTGACATCATCACCATCTTTAATGGCACTGTCATAATCCTTTGTCTCTATATTATTATCTGTACAGAATGAATCAATCTTCTCATCGATCTTATCCTGTGTTACCTCTCTGGATGCCGGAACATATTCAACGCCATCATAATCACTTACCTCTGCACATTTTGCATACTGCTTGAATTCACTCTTTGTGCTTCCACATCCGCTAAGCACTCCCATGCCGACAACGGTTGCCAGGCAAAGGGTCATTACCTTCTTCATTTTCATAATATAATCTTTCTCCTCAAGGCTTCATCTTATTATTTTATCATCCTCATTTTAAGGATCCTGTTTCAACATCCGCTTTAGTTTGCCTCTGTTGTTACTTCTGTGGTTTCTTCAGAAGCCGTTGTTGCTTCTGTTGCAGCTTCTGTACTCTCTACCTTCTTGCCATTATCAAGCAGGAAAGTCATAACCTTATCTGCAAGTGTATAATACATCAGATCTTCAGAAGAATACTGCTCTCTGATCTGATCCTCTGTTGTAGAATTATTGTCTGCCAGCTTCTTAATATATGCTGTTTCTTCATCTGCATCGATCGTAATATTCTCTGCTTTTGCAATCGCACAGACAGCCTTCTTTTCCTTTACGGACTCTTCACAGATCTGCTTTACATATTCTGCAAATGACTCCTCATCACTGTATCCATAGTAGTAATTGATAAATGTTGCATAATCGAAATTATAGGAGCTTGCCTGAGCTTTCAGGTTGTCAATAATTTCGCTGGCAAGACTTTCAACTTCATCTTCCGGTACATTCTCGATCTGTGCTTTATTAATAACACTTGTCATAACCACATTCTGTGCAGAAGTAAGTGCTGCAGTCTCATTGCTTGCTTCCAGTTCTGCTTTGATTGATGCTTCATATTCATCTACTGTTTTATAGGAAGTATTATTGGCAACAAGTTCATCGTTGTACTCTGGTTCAACCGGAATCTTAATGTAGTTTACAGTCGTCTTAAATACTGCATCCTTTCCATTCAGTTCTGTGTTTGTTGTACTGTAATCCTCCGGGAATGTTACATTTACATCAAATGTATCTCCGGCTTTATGACCTACGATCTGATCTTCAAAATCATCAATAAAAGATTTGCTTCCCAATGTCAGATCATAACCATTTCCATCAGAATTACCACCTTCAAATTCCTTACCATCTACAGTTCCGACAAAGTCGATATTTACAATATCACCCATCTTTGCTGCACTTGTCTTATCTTCATTATAAGTAGTGCAGGATGAAATAAAAGAATCTACCTTGCTCTGAATATCATCTGCAGTTACCGCTTCCGGTGCATATTCATATTCAATTCCTTTGTACTCTCCAAGCGTAACGCCATCTGCATATTTCTCGATATACTCATCGATCGTCAAATCTTCTGCTGCCTCTGTGCTGCTGTCTGATGAAGTCGCATCCGTTTGCGTTGCATTGTCAAGCTTACCGGTTGTATTCTTTTTATCGCCGCATCCCACAGCCATAGATAATGTCATTGCCATTGCAAGAGCAACCGCAAGTCCCTTTTTCAATTTCCTCATTGTACTTACCTCTATATTATTATAAAATTAGGTATCACCTATCATAGCTTTATATCACATTTCCCATTAAAAATAAAGCTATTTTAAGTAATTCATAGAAATGTCACAAACTATGCAACGTTATTGTTAAATGCCTGATTGTTTGCAATACTTCGACAGTATCCATACTTTCAGATACAATTTCCGACAATTTCACATAATGTCAATCGCCACTCGAACAGTAAATCACATTTTCCCATGCAACACAATATCTAGTATTATTTCTTTGATTTTTTCTCAATATTTTGTACTGATTGATATAGACAAACCAGAATGGTGATGCTATAATGTGTAACTGTCGGGGACATAGAGTTACAAAATATTCCAAACGATTTTTTAGTCTCACAGATTTTAAATCGTTCATTTTTTTGTCTTTTTTTCACACGCGACGCAATATGTTGGGGTTTGAGAAAACATTGCACTCAATATCTAGATAATCAATTTTGAAGGAGAATGTAAAAATGCAGGTAATCAAAAGAGACGGTCGAGCCGTATCCTATGATCGCAGCAAGATTATCGTTGCCATCCAGAAGGCAAATGCCGAAGTCGAAGACTGCGAAAAAATTTCTGAAGAAAAAATAGAAGAGATCATAGACGGTATCGAAGCAAAAAACAGAAAAAGAATGCTGGTCGAGGACATCCAGGATATCATCGAGCAGAAGATTATGGCAGAAGGGAAATTCGTCCTTGCCAAAACTTACATTATATATAGATACAGCCGTGAACTGATCCGTAAAGCAAATACAACTGACGATTCCATTCTCAGCCTGATCCAGAACAGAAATAAAGATGTTATGGAAGAGAATTCAAATAAAAACGCAACGGTTGCTTCCACTCAGCGAGATCTGATCGCCGGTGAGGTTTCAAAGGATCTTACCAAACGACTTCTGCTGCCTGAAAAGATTTCAAAAGCACATGAAGAAGGTGCGATCCATTTCCACGATGCTGATTATTTCTTACAGCCGATCTTCAACTGTTGTCTGATCAACATCGGAGATATGCTTGACAATGGCACTGTCATGAACGGCAAACTGATCGAGAGCCCTAAGAGTTTTCAGGTTGCATGTACGATCGTTACACAGATCATTGCTGCCGTTGCCTCCAGCCAGTATGGTGGTCAGTCTGTCGATATCCGTCACCTTGGAAAATATCTGCGTAAGAGTTACAATAAATACAAAGCATTATATCAGGAAGAATTTGGCGAGAGATTAGATGCTGATACATTAGAGGAGCTGGTAAAAGAAAGACTGAACGACGAGCTCCGTTCCGGTGTTCAGACGATCCAGTACCAGATCAACACTCTGATGACTACAAATGGTCAGTCTCCATTTGTTACCTTATTCCTGAATCTCGATCCAACTGATGAATACATTGAAGAGAATGCCATGATCGTAGAAGAAATCCTCCGTCAGCGTTTAGAGGGTATTAAAAACGAAGTTGGTGTCTATGTAACACCTGCATTTCCAAAGCTGATCTACGTTCTGGATGAGCACAACTGCTTAAAGGGCGGCAAATATGATTACATCACCCGTCTTGCGATCAAGTGCTCCGCAAAGAGAATGTATCCGGATTACATCTCCGCTAAGAAGATGCGTGAGAACTATGAAGGTAATGTCTTCTCCTGTATGGGATGCCGTTCTTTCCTCTCTCCTTGGAAGGATGAAAATGGCAACTATAAGTGGGAAGGTCGTTTCAACCAGGGTGTTGTCAGCCTGAATCTTCCTCAGATCGGTATTCTGGCAAAGGGTGATGAAAATAAATTCTGGTCACTCCTAGATGAACGGCTTCAGTTATGTTACGATGCGCTGATGTGCCGTCACAGAGCACTGGAAGGCGTAACTTCAGATGTCAGCCCAATTCACTGGCAGTATGGTGCGATTGCACGATTAAAGAAGGGTGAGGTTATCGATCCACTGCTTCACAACGGCTACTCCACACTGTCACTTGGATACATCGGTCTGTATGAGACTTCTATCCTGATGAAGGGTGTCAGCCATACAGATCCGGTTGGTGAAGAGTTTGCATTAAAGGTTATGAATAGAATGCGTGCAGCCTGTGATAAATGGAAGGCTGATACCGGACTTGGCTTCGGCTTATATGGAACACCAGCCGAAAGCTTATGTTATAGATTTGCACGCATTGATAAAGAACGTTTCGGTACGATCAAGGATGTTACTGATAAGGGCTACTACACAAACTCCTACCATGTTGATGTCCGTGAGAAGATCGATGCATTCAGCAAGTTTAGATTTGAGAGTCAGTTCCAGACGATCTCATCCGGTGGTGCGATCTCCTATGTCGAGATACCAAATATGCGTAACAATCTGGATGCTCTCGCAGAAGTGGTCCGCTACATTTATGAGAATATCCAGTACGCTGAGTTCAATACAAAATCAGATTACTGTCATGTATGTGGATATGACGGTGAGATCATCATCAATGCAGATGGCGAATGGGAATGTCCTCAGTGTGGCAACAAAGACCACGCAAAGATGAACGTTACAAGAAGAACCTGTGGTTATCTCGGTGAAAACTTCTGGAACGTAGGCAAGACCAAAGAAATGGCTTCCAGAGTATTACACCTGTAGGATTCAGGTCTGAAGCATGTGGTTCATCCATACCACAAACAGAATAATGTATACCACATACGATCAGAATATACCGGAATTTTTATAAAAACACTTGCTATATTGAAAAAATTGGTTTATATTAAAGCTATGCATAAAGTATTTACTTGTATGAACAGTTTACATCCGATTTTTAACTAAGTGCATTAATAATTTCAATTTGTATGGTCTGCATGTCGTAGAGGGCAATGCGGGCCATACTTTTTGTATGGGAGAAATAATAATTATGAATTATATGGATATCAAACGGTGTGATATCGCAAACGGAACCGGAGTCCGAACCTCTCTGTTCGTATCCGGCTGCACACACCACTGTAAGGGTTGTTTTAATCAGGATACCTGGGATTTCAACGCAGGTAAGCCTTTTACTCAAAAAGAAATTGATACGATCATTGAACTCTGTAAGCCGGATCATATTGTAGGGCTTACCCTGCTTGGCGGCGAACCATTGGAATTCGTCAATCAGCAGGGACTGCTTCCACTTCTGGAACAGTTCAAAGCTGCTTATCCGGATAAAACGATCTGGTGCTATACCGGCTATGATTTTGAAAAAGACGTTCTGGACAAGATGTATTTCCAGTGGGATTTCACTCACAAATTCCTGTCCTATCTGGATGTTTTAGTCGACGGAGAATTTGTTGAAGAAAAGAAAGTTCTGGATCTGCGATTCAGAGGTTCTACAAATCAGAGAATATTGGATGTTCCAAAATCACTGGCTGCCAAGAAAGCAGTCTTATGGGACGAGAAAGGAAGGTACTTCTAATGACCACATTTGATATTAACATTAAGAAACTGAATGAAAATGCGACAATTCCTTCTTATGGTTCTGAATTTGCTGCCGGAGCAGATCTGTATGCCTGCATGGAGGAACCGGTAACGATTGCTGCCGGAGAAACCCAGTTCATCCACACCGGACTGGCTATTGAGATTCCGGCTGGCTATGCCGGACTGGTCTATGCAAGAAGCGGTCTTGCCTGTAAGCGTGGTCTTGCACCTGCCAACAAAGTAGGCGTTATCGATGCAGATTACCGTGGAGAGATCATGGTAGCACTCCATAACCACTCTAATGTCGATCAGACGATTGAAAGCGGCGAACGTATTGCGCAGCTTGTTATCACCCCATACATTACCGGATGTTTCCATACTGTAGATGAATTATCCGATACCGTACGCGGTGAAGGTGGCTTCGGCTCTACTGGAAGAAAATAAACAGGCAAAAAAGGTCCATGGCACGAAATGTACCATGGACCTTTTTATTCTATCCCATTAATTAAACGTAATCATACTATACACGTCAGTATTTACGCTCTTGGAATAAGTGTAATCTTTGTCAATCTTTGATACCCAGTTCGTTAAAAGGTTATTAAAATAGGCATCATTCGCTTCTTTTGTCAGCTCCGCTTTATTCGTAGCGGTTGCCTTCTCATCCGTCAGATATGTCATCTGGAAGATATGATAGCCATTCTCAGTCTCGATAACCTGTGAGATATCTCCATCCTGCATATCATATAAGGTATCCAGAACCTCCTGCCCATAGCTTTCCAGAATCTGATCCTTGCTCATGGTATGGCTTCCTGCATATTGCAGGTTATTTGTATGGCCAAGGAAAGTGATATTCAGGTTCGGATTGTCCGATAACTGCTGTTTGATCGAAGTATAAGCCTCGTCCGCTTTTTGTTTCTGTTCTGCGATCTTATCCTTACTGTACACTACAATATTTCCAAAATCATCCTCATAATAACATTCAAAGAACATATCATAAAATGTCGTCATTCTTGCCTGCTCATCGGATACCTCAGCAGAGGAGTCGCTCATGACATGATCGTAGATTTTCTTCGCCAATGCATTCTCCTGAAGGACACGGGATGGTGTATCTGCCTCCATGCCGGTTTCTTTCAACTGCTCATCGGTCAGACTGTTATAGAAATCTTCCGCTTCCTGTTCTGCCTGTGCCTGTTCTTCCGCCGTCAGACTGATCTTATATTCATCCGCCTGTGCGATCAGCGCCTTGGTCTGAACAATATTGGAGATCACTTCACGTCTTGCCATTTCCTCGACGTTCATCTCGATGCCACCATCCGTCTCGATCGTTTTTCCCCAGATATCGTTGCCGTATTCCTTTTCGTACTCATCAATGGTTGTCTGTGCATAGATATACACCTCGTCCAGATAAATGTTGTCATTTCCGAATTTGAATACAATATATTTTCCTGTATTATCCTGACTTTCTTCTCCGCACGCTGCAAGTGTAAGTAACATCACACATGTACAGATCAAAGAAATAGCCTTTAGAATTCTACGTTTCATCCACCAAACCTCCTGTTCTTCCAGCTCACCGATTCCGGCATCTGCATCATCCTGCAAACATTACAGATTTCGGTATGCTGATCATCCTTTATTCTTCTGCAAGCTCCGCAATATCAGCTACAACTGCTCTCGCCTGCTTCCAGATTTCTTTCTCTGTGATCGTCTTCATCTTAAGCACAAAAGATGGACTGTTGCCGATCACAAATTTCATGCTTCCTCTATATTTATCTAATAACGAATCAATCTTTGCTGTGTCGATCTTCGCCTGTTTAAACATCGAAAACCGTAGCTCCGCCCCCGCCAGCATAATGCTGGTTATATAGGCACGATTTGCCTTTGCCTTTAATAAAGATACATCAAGCAGATTCAATACCTCTGTCGGCATCTCGCCAAATCTGTCATTTAACTCGTCAATGATATCATCATAGTCATCATCCGACACGATATGAGATATCCGCTTATACAGATCCAGCTTGATAAATTCATTCTTAACATATTCAGCCGGTATATAAGCATCCACCGGAAGCTGCACAGTCGTCTCAAACCGTTCTTCAACCTCCTCGCCCATCTCCTGACGGATCGCATCATTTAACATCTTACAGTACAGATCATAACCAACTGCTTCCATATGACCGGACTGATCCTCGCCCAAGATATTTCCCGCACCACGGATCTCCAGATCCTTCATGGATACCTTGATTCCGGAACCAAGGTCGGTAAATTCCCGAATTGCTTTCAATCGCTTTTCCGCAGTTTCTTTAATGAGTTTATCCCGACGGTACATCAGAAATGCATATGCATTCCGATCTGAACGACCGACACGACCGCGAAGCTGATACAACTGGGATAAGCCAAATGTATCCGCATCATGAATGATCATGGTATTTGCATTTGGAATATCCAGTCCCGTCTCGATGATCGTCGTCGTGACCAGCACATCGATCTCATGATTGATAAAACGATACATGATGTCCTCTAGCTGCCGTTCATGCATCTGTCCATGCGCATACTCAACAACTGCATCCGGTACAAGGGATGCAATCTCCGATGTGACCATCTCTATATTATTTACCCGGTTATATACATAATATACCTGACCATCCCGCGCCAGCTCACGCTTGATCGCTTCTTTGACAAGTTCGGGATCAAGCTCCATGACATAGGTCTGGATCGCCCGTCTGTCGACCGGTGCTTCTTCCAGAACGCTCATATCCCGGATACCGATCAGGCTCATATGAAGTGTACGAGGAATAGGAGTCGCTGTCAAGGTCAGGACATCAACATTTGTCTTCATCTGTTTGATCTTTTCCTTATGTGTGACGCCAAACCGTTGCTCCTCATCTATGATCAGCAGACCAAGCTGCTTAAATGTCACATCCTTCGATAACAGACGATGTGTTCCGATCACGATATCCACCTTTCCGGCCTTCAGATCAGCGATCGTCTCCCGAACCTCCTTCGGTGTACAGAAACGGCATAACAGACGGATCTCAACCGGAAATTCCTTCATACGTTCTTTGAATGTATTATAATGCTGCTGTGCAAGGATCGTAGTCGGCACAAGATAAGCAACCTGTCTGCCATCGTATACCGCCTTAAATGCCGCACGGATCGCAACCTCTGTCTTACCAAAGCCCACATCACCACAGATCAGACGATCCATGATCTTGCTGCTCTCCATGTCTGCCTTCGTCTCTGCGATCGCTTTCTTCTGGTCATCCGTTTCCTCATATGGGAACATTTCCTCAAATTCCTGCTGCCAGATCGTATCCTTCGAATAGCTGAAGCCCTGTGATGCCTGTCGTTTCGCATACAGGTTCACCAGTTCCTTTGCGATCGTTGCAACATGACCTTTTACCCGGCTTCTGGTCTTCTCCCAGTCTTTACTGCCGAGCTTATTGATCTTCGGTCGTCTGCCCTCTTTATCGCTGTATTTCTGGATACAGTCTACCTCAGAAGCCAGTACATAGAGCTTTCCGCCCTCTGCATAATTGATCGTTACATAGTCTTTTAAGACACCGTCCACTTCAACCTTCTCGATACCGCCATAGATACCAACTCCATAACGTTCATGGATCACGCAGTCACCCACACTGATATCGGAGAAATCTTTGATCACTTCGCCGGAATACCGTGGCTTCTGGTTCTTCTTTTTCTTCGTACTGCTCCGTGCAGTAAAGACGTCGCCTTCATTTATCACAACCAGCTTCAGCTCCGGGAACTCAAATCCTGCCCGAAGTCTTCCTGTCGTAACCATCACCTCTTTCTCGGAAAGAACACGGTCAGTATCCTCTGAATAGAAGCATGCCACATCATGGCTGGTCAGATTCTCAACCATCCGTTTGGCTCTGGTCGTCGATGGCGAGATAAATATGATCCGATAATTCTTCTCTCTCCATTTTCCGATATCCGCAATTAACGCTTCAAAATTATTCCTGTAGGAATTAACCACTCGGCTGTCGTAAGTTACATCATGCCGGATCGTAAAATACCGATCCTCATGATACAGAATAGAAAATGCGAGCGTCTGAAATGCCTGCATTTTCTGCACGATTGCCGGATAGGTAAATAAAATATTCATCATACCCGGAAGGATATATCCACCCTCCAGACGACTCTCCATGCTCTCAAGGAAGGTCGCCATATAGTTATCCGCATAATCTGATATTCTCGAGGTCTCATCTAATAAAACAACTGTATTTTTTGTATGGAAGCAGTCTAACAGTGATACGGTCTTACTATAGAAATACTCTACATAACTGTCGACTCCTGCCATCCCATGAAACTCCGTCAACTGCTCTTTGATCTCCCCGATCTGCTTCTTCAAACGGGCAGCTTCCTCTGTCTTGAATTCTTTCCGCAGCTTCTCATAATATGGTTTGAATTCCTGCTCCAGCTTACGGATCCCCTGTGCCGTCCTGCGATCAGACAACACCATGTCGCTTGCCGGATAGATCCGGATCTCCTGTACCTGCTCGATTGACCGCTGGCTCTCTACATCAAAGCTTCGGATGGTATCGACCTCCGTATCCCACATATCGATACGATATGGACATTCCTCTGTCAAAGGGAAAATATCAATGATACCACCACGCACAGCAAACTGTCCGACGCCGTCCACGCTGTCAGCCTTTTCATACCCCAGTTCCACCAGTCGTTTCTTAAGCGCTTCAACATCCAGTTCTTCCGCCTCACGGATCATCACAACGTTTTTCTTAATGTAGGACAGATCCGGCATCTTATCAAATAACGCATCCACTGTCAGAATGATCGTACAGGCTTCTCCCTCGATCAGTCGTCTGAAAATATCCATCCGCCGTCTGGTGATAGAATTTCCATGGATATCTGAGCTGTAAAATAAAATATCCTTCGACGGATACATATACACCGCTTTATCATAGAAACGGAAATCCTCGTATAACTGTTCCATTCTCTGTTCGCTGTAGGTTACAACCAGTCTTACATGTGCATCGGATGAAAATGCATGCATCAGATATACCCGGTCTGTTCCATCATTCCCGGATATATTGACGATGCCATCCTGCTGTTTTAACCAGTCCTTTATCTGTATATAATTTTCGGTATGTTTTACAGGCTCATTGATTGCCTTCATATCGACGCCAAATGCCAGGCTGATACAGCCTGGCTCCCTTTCTTTTTATTTTCTGATTATTATATCCATCCGATCGTATTCAAAGTCTCACCCTGTATGCGGTCGATTCCGATCAACGTATTTTGCCTTTACGTTAATTATATTTATTCATAGCTGCTGCCGCACTGTCTTTTAAAATCAATGCGATCGCATCACAGGCATTATCACAGCCTGCCTTGATCTCCGGAAGTTCGTCTTTTCCGAATCTGGATAATACATAATCTGCAAGATCCATACGATCCGGTTTCTTTCCGATTCCGACACGGACACGGACAAATTCCTGTGTTCCCAGATGTGAAATAATATTCTTCATTCCATTATGTCCGCCGGCACTCCCCTTTTCACGGATTCGAAGTTTACCGACTGCCAGATCAATATCATCATAAGCAACGATCACATCAGATGGATCGCATTTGTAATAATCGACCAGCTCCCGGACACTTTCTCCGCTCAGATTCATAAATGTCTGTGGCATTGCAAGGATCACTTTCTCTCCTTCTATCATGCCCCTGCCATAGATCGCTTTATGCTTCTTTTCACTCAATTCTATATTATATTTATCTGCAAGCCCTACAATTACGGAAAATCCTACATTATGTCTGGTTCCTGCATATTTGGTTCCCGGATTTCCAAGTCCTACTATCAGTTTCATCTTATCTTGACCTCATTATCTCTTCTGCTTCTGCAAGCTGTTCCAGTGTATTGACACCTTTAATCTGGTCGGCATCCTCCATGGCTGCCGCATCAACCGGAAGTCCCATTTTCTTGATGATCTCAATGGTATCCGGCAGATAATATTCACCCTGTGCATTATCATTTGTAATCTGTGAAAGTGCTGCCAGTAATGCATCACATTTGAAAATATACATACCGGAATTTACTTCTTTAACCGCCTGTTCTTCCTCAGTTGCATCCTTCTGTTCTACGATCTTTGATAAGCCTTTCTCATCACGGATAATTCTTCCGTATCCAAATGGATCTGAAAGCATCGCTGAGATAACTGTAACACCATTTCCTGCTGCAACATGCTTCTTGATCGCCTGCTCTAATGTCTTACCGGTTACAAGTGGTGTATCTCCACAAAGGACAACAACATCGCCCTCTGTACCGATAAAATCAGAAGCACACTTAACCGCATGACCGGTTCCAAGCTGTTCGGTCTGTAGTGCATAACTTACTACATCCTGCATTTCTTCTGTCTTACCAAGCTTCGCATAAGTATCTTTAATACTCTTTTCTACTTCTTCTGCCTTGTATCCAACGATCACGCAGACTTTATCACATCCGGCAGCTCTTGCCGCCTCTATCGAATAGTATACCATCGGCTTCCCAAGCACCTCGTGCACAACCTTTGGCTTTTCAGATTTCATTCTTGTTCCCTTGCCTGCTGCAAGGATGATTGCTTTCAGCATAATTACCTCCAAATAAAATATGAGATTACCACAGCTAATTTTACTTTATCCCTATTTCATTTTCAACCATATGGTGGAAATATTTCGTACATTCATCAAATTCTTCCTTACCACATGATAAGCATTTCATAAATATAATCTCCTCTCAAATTAAATGAACAACTTATTTATTGAATTTCGTCTCACAACCACTTTATTAATCGACACTTTAATCACAATTCATTTTCTGAAAAGGAACAGATATCCCCATCATCACACCAGCTAAAATCATTATGCTGGCATAAATCTCATTCAAATTAAAACATACCATAATCATAGCCAAAATAACAAAAATGGAGCAAATCCTCAGTTGAAGATTCTTTATTTTTCCTTTTTTATCCTTTTTTAACTTAACTGTTAAAAATCCTAGATCCAACAACATATAGAGAATAAAGTCTACAATGAATAAAGCAATGTTTAAATCTTTTTCAAAGCAAATCGCTAAAATAATATTATACAATCCCAAAGCCACAGAACATACTTTGGTTAATTTAGCGTTCCAAATCACATTTGGAATCTTCCATTTGAAAGTAGACCAAACAATCAAAAAACAACCCGAAAACAATATCATTACTCTATTTATTACCATAAACCTTCTCTCCTCTTGTTATAGATCTTTATCATATATAAATACCAATACTAACACAAAAGCCAGCCACTGCATCTACAGTGGCTGGCTCCGTTTCACGTCTTAAGCTTCCAGTGATTCCTGATATTTCTCAAGTATCATCCGCTGCAGACGTTCTCTTGTCTCAGTATTGATTGGATGTGCGATATCTCTGTACTCACCATCTGCTGCTTTCCGGCTAGGCATCGCAATAAACAATCCCTTATCACCCTGGATCACTTTGATATCATGAACTACAAATTCATTATCAATTGTGATCGAAACGACGGCTTTCATCTTACCTTCTTTTTCAACACCCCTGACTCTGATATCGGTCACCTGCATCGTGTGTACCCCCTTGTCTTTCTTATCTGCTACAATGCGTATCTGAAATTCTTCTCCACGATAACCTTGATGTCATCCGGGCTACCCTGATGAACTGTATTTGCACGGATTGTATCTCTACTTTCTACAATACAGTTTTCGATTACACAATTATCCCCAATGTGTACATCGTTCAGAATGATAGAATTTCTGATCACACAGTTGTTGCCAATGTATACCTTCTTAAATAATACTGAATTTTCTACAGTACCATTTATGATACATCCACTTGCTACCAGGCTGTTATTCACAACCGCTTCCCCATTATACTTTGCTGGTGGAAGATCCTCCACCTTGGAGTAGATGTCAGGATGCTGCTTGAAGAAATAGTTTCTTACATCTCTGTTCAGGAAATCCATGTTTGTCTTATAGTAAGACTCCTTGGTTCCGATGTTTCTCCAGTAAGTATCCATCTTATATCCATAAATCTTCTTTACATTCTTATATCTTACAAGAATATCTCTTACAAAATCAGTTCTGCCTTCATTTGCACAGGTTTCCAGTAATTCGATGAGCTGTCTTCTTCTGATCACATAGATACCGGTTGAGATCGTATTGTTACCTGCAACCAGTGGCTTCTCCTCGAAATCTACGATACGGTTGTCCGCATCCATCTGTATTACACCAAAACGGTTCACATCATCTTCTCCAGGTGCAAGGTCCTTACATACAACCGTAATATCTGCGCCCTTGCTGATGTGTTCTTCCAGAACTTTACCATAATCCAGCTTGTAGATACCATCACCGGATGCAATGACTACATATGGTTCATGACTTTCCTTCAGGAAATTAATGTTCTGATAAAGTGCATCTGCTGTACCTTTATACCAGTAGCTATTCTCTGATGTAATGGTTGGTGTGAATATATAGAGACCACCCTGTTTTCTTCCGAAATCCCACCATTTGCTGGAATTCAGATGTTCGTTCAGAGATCTGGTATTGTACTGTGTAAATACCGCTACCTTCTGGATATGGGAATTTGTCATATTCGAAAGGGCAAAATCAATAGCTCTGTAACCGCCAGTAATAGGCATCGCTGCAACAGCTCTCTTTGCTGATAATTCGCCCATCTTGTTGCTATTACCACCTGCTAAAATTATACCTAATGCTCTCATCTCTATTCACCTGCCTTTATAATACTTCCGCCACTCTTTAAGTTGCCATCCGGATAATCTTCCGGAGTAGTCACACCAGATATAGCAGTATTCTTACCGATTGTTACACCATCAGGAACAACTGAGTTCTCTCCGATCGTAACAAGTCCAAATGAATAAATCTGTGGCTTGAATTCGTTGACAGCTTCTTCTCCGATTCCAAGCTTAGCATCCTTACCAATCTTAACATTCTCTGCGATGATAGCCTTGTCCATATATGCATTCTCACCGATCGTTGCGTTATTCATAATGATCGAATTACGGATGACTGCACCCTTTTCGATCGTAACGCCGGAACCGATAACGGAATTCTCAACATCGCCGTATACCTCTGTTCCTTCACCGATGATACATCTGCTTACTCTGCCACTTGCATCTATGTACTGTGGTGGGATCGCATCTGTCTTGGTGTAGATCTTCCAGAACTCCTCATAGAGATTGAATTCAGGAACAATATCTACTAACTCCATATTTGCTTCCCAGTAAGAACCAAGTGTTCCTACGTCCTTCCAGTAACCCTTGAAGTCGTATGCACAGATCTTCTTGCCATTTGAATGGCAGTATGGAATGATGTGCTTACCAAAGTCACATTCCGGCTGATCCTTCATCTTTACAAGTGCCTCACGAAGCACCTTCCAACTGAATATATATATACCCATAGATGCTTTGTTACTTCTAGGATTTGCAGGTTTCTCCTCAAATTCTGAAATAACATTGTTCTCATCTGTAATTACAACGCCAAATCTGCTAGCTTCTTCCCATGGTACCTGATATGTTGCAAGTGTGATATCCGCATCACAGGATTTGTGATATTCCAGCATGTTTTCATAGTCCATCTTGTAGATATGATCACCAGATAATATCAGAACATATTCAGGATTATAATAGTCTATAAACTCCAGGTTCTGATAAATAGCATTTGCAGTACCTGTATACCATTCGCTGTTATCACTTTTCTCGTATGGTGGAAGAACTGTCACGCCTCCTATGTTACGATCCAGATCCCAAGGAATACCGATTCCGATATGCTGGTTAAGCCTCAGTGGTCTGTACTGTGTAAGAACACCTACTGTATCAACACCTGAATTAATACAGTTGCTCAATGGGAAATCGATAATCTTGTATTTGCCGCCAAAAGCTACAGCCGGCTTAGCCAGATTAGAGGTCAGAACGCCCAAACGGCTTCCCTGTCCTCCTGCAAGAAGCATGGCTATCATTTCTTTTTTAATCATAATGTCACCCCTTCGTGCGTATTAATATAAATGCATTATACCACTGTTTTTGTAATAAGCAAAGTTTTTTATTGCATTTCCACAATAAAAGTTAAAAGAATATAGAAATTTTAAACATTTTTACAAAACAAACACATATTTTGCATGAATTTTCCATGTATCTTTTAACAATTTTCACTGTGCATTTTTGATTAAAAAATTTTCTTTCCTGTATTCTCCGGGTAGAAATGGTTTTCTACTTGTGATAAACTCTAATTAATTATTTTACCGATATACTTTCAGGCTGTTACACAGATTTTGACCTGTCATAATCCCACAAATGCCTGAGTATACGAAGATGAAAGGAAGAAGAACTTATGGCTGAAATTTTAGTAAAAGAATACCGTGGCGATGTTGTTGAAAATGTACATTATGGATCTATTGCTATTGTTTCATCAACCGGCGAAACGATTGCTTATACCGGTGATATCGAGCGCCAGACTTATATGCGTTCCGCAAGCAAACCGATCCAGGTGCTTCCTACCCTGCTCGCAGGTCTTCATAAAAAATATAACCTGAGTGAGGAAGAAGTAACGATCTGTAATTCCTCTCACTGGGGCAGTAATCATCACATCTATGTACTTCAGAGCATCATGGAAAAAACGGGCTTAAAAGAAGAAGATATGATCATGAATCCAACGATCTCCACATCTGCAACACCGCTTGCGGACAAGCTTGCACTTGGTTCCAAGTTGAATCCTGTAGAGGGCAAGAGCCGTTTGCAGCACTGCTGCTCCGGCAAGCACTTAAGCCTTATGCTGCTGCAGCGTGAACTGACAGGAAAAGTCACCGGCTACCAGCTTCCGGACTCTCCTGTCCAGAAGCAGATCATTTCATTCTTATCCATGCTAAGCCAGACTCCGACTTACCGGATCAGTCTGGGAATCGACGGTTGCGGCGTTCCGGTATTTGCACTTCCAATGCGTAACATCGCACTTGCTTATGCAAAACTTGCAGATCCGTTCAATCTGCCGGATGATATACGGGAAGCGATCACCTATAACTTCGACTGTATTAACAAGAATCCGGAAAAGATCAACGATTACTTTACACCTTCCTACTATGTAAATAAGAACCCGGATCTTCTTATGAAGGATGGTTCCAGAGGTGTGATCTGTATGGCGATCCGAAGCCGGAAGCTCGGTATCGTGATCAAGCTCGAAGATGGCTGGAGTGACGAATATCAGGGAATCATTGTTGCCCGTATTTTGGAGCAGCTTCAGTATGATGATAAAGAACTGATCGAACAGCTTAAGGAAACGTATAATACAAAGATTTATAACGACTGCAAGGATGAGGTCGGACACGCCGAAGCAGATTTTGATATCCATATCGAGCAGTCCTATTTCGATGAATTATTCGGGAATACGGAGCCGGAAGAAGACGATTCGGATGAATCTGATGCAGACACTGCAGACGAAAGCTCTGATTCCGAAGATTCCGATATTGATTCTTCAATCGAAGACGAAGACATGGAAGAACTTGAAAATGATGAAGATACCAACGAAACCGATAAATCGTCCGGTCAAAAGAACAGCTTTGAAAGTTCCGACTTTATAAGCACTCTTTTGAATATGCGCGGCAAAAAAGCCCGGTCAAATTCCGAGCATAAGCCTGTCACAGATCGTAATGACATGGATGAAACGGAAGACATCGACGAGGATTCCGACGCAGATGAGGATATGGAAGATGAGGAACAGCTCTCGACAGAAGAACGCGCCAGACGCCGTGCAATCCGTGACCGCAGATCCATTCTTGGTCAGAATGTTGTCCTGCCATCATCAAACCAGACTTTCATCCAGAATCCAATGACCGATCCGATGCGTCCTGTAAAATCTGCCAAGGTGATCTCCACCATCCAGAATAATGACGCCGAATTCGAAGTCTTTGACAAGAAAGACAATGAAGATAACAAAGAGCAGGAATAACACCATGCTTTGACGGGTTGTTCAAGTTTTATATAAGATTGTAATATAGCACACACATACAACAACACCCATATGGTTATTCCACTATAAATGACTTACTGCGGTTTCTGTTTGCAGCACATGTCTGATTCGTAAATACTCCTGTGCCAACTCGCCTTCGGCTCAAACAGGCACTCGTATTTACTGACAATGTGCAGCTCACAACGAAATCCTCGTATATGTCATGTTATAATGGAACAACCATATGGGTGTTGTTGTATGTGTATGCTATATTTTATACAATCTTATATAAATCCTGATAGTGTTATAAAGCATGGTGTTATTCCTGCTCGTTCTGACATTCAGGGCAGATGCCGACATATTCAAGATTGTGGGATGAAATGATAAAGTCCTCATCCGCCAGTCTGCCTCGCTCATCGATCTCAGGATCATATGGGACATGGCTGTCGAAGATTCTTCCACATTTGGTACAGATAATATGATAATGCGGAACCGGATTGCCGTCAAAATGTTCATTCTTATCAAATGAGAATACATTCATGATAATGCCGTCATCAACCGCATCCGCCAATACTCTGTATACAGTCGATGCACCTATATTATATCCCCTCTCCACAAGAATCTGATGAAGCTGCTGGGCAGTCGGATGACATTTTAATTCTTTTATAACCGAATATATAACCTGTTTTTGTTTTGTATTTCTTTTCTCTGCCATACCTGCTCACTCCAATGATTTATTCCGATCTTACTTTTGATAAGTCTATACTAACACATATTTTGTCAAGTTTGAATACCTTTTTAAGAATTATTCTCATTAATTTCAGCCTTTATCCGGCAATTCACCTGTAAATGGAAGTTTTTGCCGGCAAATTAATATTTATAAATTTATTTTTTATGCTTGACATCCCAAGTGTATTGGTGTACTATCCGACTAGTACAGTAGTTAGGAGGGAAGCATTTGGAATTTAAATCAAACCTGCCGATCTACCTTCAGGTCATCGATGATATAAAAAAGAAGATTATTACAGGTGCCCTGCCACTTGGTACCAAGCTCCCATCATCCAGAGAGCTTGCCATCCAATATGACATCAACCCAAACACCGCGGCCCGGGTTTATAACGAGATGGAATCTCTCGGACTGTCATATACGAAACGTGGAATTGGTACATTTGTAACAGAAGATCCTCAGGTAATTGATCGGCTGAAACAGGAACAGTTAAAGCAGATCCTTACAGTTCTGGATGAACAACTCACCGGCATGGGATATACGCCGGAAGAGATCATCCGATTATTGCAGGACTACTATTCCCTGTAAAAACAAGTATTGAAAGGAATGAATACTATGATTAAATGTGAACACTTAGTAAAAAAGTATATGAGTACGACCGCTGTTTCGGACCTGTCACTGGATATCATATCCGGTAACATTTATGCTCTACTCGGTCCGAACGGAAGCGGTAAATCCACCCTTATGAAAATGATCGCCGGGCTTTCAAAACCGACCTCCGGTACGATCACAATGGATAACCGGCCATTAGATTACAAAGCCAAAGCGCATATCGCATATATGCCTACAGAAGCCTATTTCTTCGGTTATATGAACTGCATCGATGTCGGAAAATATTACCGTGATTTCTTCGCTGATTTTGATTATGACAAATACATGCGCCTGTTACAGGAAATGGATCTGGATCCAAAGCAAAAAGTGCGTGAGATGTCATCCGGTATGATGGCAAAGCTGAAGATCGTTGCAACACTTTCAAGGAATTCGGAAGTTATTATGTTAGACGAACCGTTAAACGGCATCGATATCATTGCCCGCGAGAAGATCATTCATACAATCGTGTCTAATATCTCAGATGACACTGCCGTTATCATGTCAAGCCATCTGGTTGATGAACTGGAAAAGATCATTGATCATGCCATCTTCATCAAAAACGGAACCTGTGTATTACAGGGTAATGCAGAAGAACTTCGTATCGCACAGGGCAAATCCATTGTTGATATGTATAAAGAAATCTACGCATAAACTGGGAGGTATTCAATTATGTTAAAAATGTTAAAATATGAATTTCGCCGTGGAATCTTTCCACTTCTGATCGTAGGGATCGTCATAGCTGCCATTGAGCTTTACTTTCTCATTAGTACGTTAACCGAACATGCAGATCACTCTATTATTGCTGTTTCCCTGCTTATTCTCGCGGCTTTCTGCTGTTACCTGTTTGTATTGATCTACGGCATAATCAGTTACAGCCAGGATCTGAAAAACAAATCGGGATATCTGGTCTTTATGGCTCCTATATCCAGCTATAAAGTAATCGGCGCCAAACTGTTATCCATCCTGCTGACAGGTGCAATAATCGTTGCTGTTATATTCGGATTACTGACCTTAGATCTCAGCCTGGCATACTCCACATATGACTCCATTGATACTTTTTATGATTTTCTAAGCAATATTCTTGAAATGGGGGGATATTCCCTGGGCGGCGTTATCTTAAGATTACTGGCATTTATCCTTGTATTTCTGATCCAGTTCTTTATGACGATCACTCTTGCTTACCTTGCGGTATCGGTATGCTCCACCATTCTTCAGACAAAGAAGATTAAAGGTTTTATCAGTTTCGTACTGTTCATCGTCTTCTATGTGATCCTGTCTGTAATTGCTTCTAAGATTCCCCATCTGTCCAATCCTGGACCGAATGCGACATTTATGGAAGCCATGTATGCCATGATCCCACAGATCGCACTCTACTTCGTAGTAATGGTGGCAAGCTATATCGGAAGCTCCGTGCTCCTCGAAAAGAAGATCAGCTTGTAACACAAACGAACAGGCGGTAACTCTCAGCCGGAGCATTCTCAAACACGCATGACTACCTTCGTTTCAACTTCGATCCGATCTGCATACTGCGCCGGACACGATAAATTCGTTGTGTCCGGCGCAGTAGCACCGAATCGTTGAAACTCAGTCGTTCATGCTATGATTTGAAAATGCCCCGGTTGAGGGTTACCACCTGTTCTGTTTTTATTACTAAAATGTGTTTCCGCCCCTACACCCCTATGGTGTGCAGGTCGATCCAGTTATAGATATCGTAATATGCCTGAATGTTGTTGATCTCGTTTATGACTTCGTGACGCGCATCCTTGTACAGGATGCATTTGACATCATCTGTGATATATCTGCTGTATTTGTTGTATAAAAGCTTCACGTCCAGGCCATAGTGTCCGACCGGATCTTTGCTTCCTGATATGAACAATACCGGCATATTCTTTGGCACATTTGCCAGATTATCCTCATCCTGAATAAATTCCAGTGTTTTGAATAACGTCTTGTAGCCCTTTACCGTAAAAGTATAGTCATACATCGGATCTGCCATATATTTGTCAACCTGAACATAGTCTCTACTCAGCCAGTCTTTCACGGTACGCTTCCGCTTCTCACCGTTCATGATCGTCATTCTGGGAATACCGAAAAGGTAAGTACCAAATGCAAGCACCTGCAACAATTTGCTTCTATGCTTCTCACCACGGAGCATACTCTCCACTCCGGCTACCGCCTCTCCGATCTTCAGCATACACTTCGGATGTCCGCCCGTTCCCATACAGATAAAACCATCTATGCTGGCATTTTTCTGCAGCTTTGCAGGGTACTTTGGATCTTTTGCATATTCGCACATATATCTTCTTGCAATAAATGATCCCATACTGTGTCCCATAAGAAAATACGGAAGATCCGGATATGCCCGTTTTATGCATCTGGTCACACGATGAACATCTGCTGCCATCGTCTTACTGGCATCATAAGCATACATGTAACCCATCTCAGATTTATTTCTGGCTGTCAGTCCATGCCCCAGATGATCATTTCCGCATACCAGAATTCCTCTGGCAGCCATAAATCTTGCAAAATGGTCATAACGTTCCATATCCTCTATCATACCATGAGAGATCTGAAGCACCGCCTTGATCTCTCCTTGCGGAATCCAGACAATGACATGTAATTTATCTCTTCCGTTGGATGATGGAATATATGTCTCTTTTTTCTTTACGTTCTGTTTCATAAGCAACCTCCCATTGTTAGTATCCGCTTTCGAAAAAAAATTTATGTATTCGGCTCCTGATTTTCTTCCTTCCAGTAGATATTTCTGTGTTCTACAGAGGTCGAGAATGCGATCAAAGTCTTTGTTTTTCCAAATCTCTGCAATTCACCGATAAACAGATCCAATGCCATCGTTGTCTCAAAGATAACCTCGATCAGCATGGAATAGTCACCGGTCACACAATTGCATTCCACAACATTTTTGCAGTTCTTGATAAATGGATAAAAATCCTGTTTGTCGTTCGGCTCTACCTCTAAATTAATAAATGCTTTTGTATAATATCCCAGTGCGATCGGATTGATCTGTACCTGAAAGCCCTCGATCACCCCTGCTTCCTTTAACCGCTCTATTCTCGTAGATACTGCTGTTGATGACAGAAAAACACATTCCGCAATATCCTTTAAAGACATACGAGCATCCTTCTCCAACAGTTCCAGAATCTTCTGATCTACCTCATCCAGACAGTAAGCTGTCTCTTTTACTTCACGCATAGTTTTACTCTCCATTTTCTTATACATCTCATCTGCCAAATACCTTTATTTATATAGAAACTTTGGTATAGAAAAAGGACATCCTTCATCTGAGAAGGACATCCCTTTCATATTTCTGATATCAATGTACTTCTATCTATCCTGTCTGTATTTTACTACTAATAACAGGATAAATCCAGCACTAAAAATACCATGTAGTATTGCATCTGTATATTTTACGGGAATATACCCTTGATCTCTTCCGTATGGATCAATCGTTTTAAAGCAATGATATAGGCTGCCATCCGCAAAGTACAATGACTCTTTTTACTCTCCTCCACGATTTCTCCAAATGCTTTCGTCATGATCGTTTCAAGCATCTCATTTACCTGCGGTTTTTCCCATGTCATTTCCTGAATGTTCTGTACCCATTCAAAATAAGAAACAATAACACCGCCGCTGTTTGCAAAAATATCCGGCACAAGCTTGATTCCTCTTTCTGCAAGGATCGGATCTGCATCTGCCGCCGTCGGTCCATTTGCGCCCTCAACAATATAAGAACATTTTAATTTCTTCGCAACCTCTTTTGTAATCTGATTTTCAAGCGCTGCGGGAACCAGCACATCACAATCACAGGTAAGAATATCTGTATTCGAAATATGGGTAACACCATCTTCCTGATAGTCTGCAAGCAGGCCACCGGCTTCTACATAAGCTGTTACCTTATCTGCATCCAATCCGGTCTCCTTATAGATTCCACCCGACACATCACTGATCGCTACAACAACCGCACCTCTATGTCCAAATATTCTGGCTGTATTGCCGCCAACATTACCGCATCCCTGAATTGCAACCTTAGTACCCTCTAACGCCTTGCCATCTTCTGCAAGAAGGAGCTTGGTGCTGATCACAACTCCACGTCCGGTTGCCGATGGTCTTCCCTTGGAACCGCCAAGCTCCAGCGGTTTTCCTGTCACAACTCCGGGACAAGGTTTTCCCTTTAACTGGCTGTATGTATCTAACACCCATGTCATGATCTGTGCATTTGTATTTACATCAGGAGCAGGTATATCGGTATCTGCTCCGATGATCGGCTCGATCGCATAGGTATATCTTCTCGTCAATGCACACAATTCCCGTCTGGAAAGTGTAGCCGGATCTACTTTGATACCACCTTTTGCTCCTCCAAATGGTATATTTGCCACTGCACATTTTAATGACATCCATGTTGCAAGTGCTTTGACTTCATTCAGCGATACGTCCTTGTGATAACGTATACCTCCTTTGAACGGTCCTCTGATATTTGAATGCTGGACTCTGTATCCTTCAAATACCTTAACACTTCCGTCATCCATCTCCACAGGAAGGTAAACCTTAGTCTCACGCTGTGGATTTTTGATGATCTCAAACATCCTCTTGTCAATTCCACCAATGTTCATGGCTTCTTCCATCACTGCTACCACATTCTCATATGGGTCGTACTGTCTGCTCATCTTCGTATCTCCTCGTTTAACAAATATTTTATTGTCACGAGTTATCCGGTGTTACCTGTAAGGGATAAACCTTTTGACAAGAGGCATTCTAGTCCTCCCACATTCATACGTCAATATCTCAAGTCGAATACCATTAAAAATGATATTTTCAAGTATTTTGTCTTAATAATGTATATTCATAGCAGTTCAAACTTGAAATAATCAAGTTTAATTTGTAACATTGATCACATATAACTGGTGCAGTGCTCTTGTACAAGAAATGTAAAATGCGTGCCGGCTGATCCGGTTTTCCATCACGTCCTGTTCATTGATAACAAATACTGCATCGAATTCCATGCCCTTTGCAAGAAACTTCGGAAGAACAACCACACCGCCATTATAGACGGTCGACTGGTTCGTAAGATATGTCACCTGCTCATATTCTTCCAGTTCTTTGTACATGGCAAATGCACGTTCTTCATCATCACAGAGAATTGCCACATTATCAAAATCATCCAGCTCTCCATAATCAAGCTTCTCTGCGATAAATCCGGCAGCATCTTCTATACTCTCCGCCTGCTCTGTTACCGGCTCCATGCCATGGCGGTTGAGTGGATGGGCTTCCGCCTCGTCTGACGCCCGGTCTGCTTCCAGAATCCTGTTACAGAATTCTGTGATCTCACAGGTTGAACGGTAGGCAGTATCCAGAGTCTTGATCTGGCAGCCGCCTGTTCCTCCATGCGGCACAAATACCGTCTGCAGTACATCCAGCACCGTTTCCTCCGGATTATAATAAAGCACCTGCAAACTGTCTCCCAGTATCGTCTTTTTACATTTAAAGATGCGATCCAATACTGCATACTGGAATATATTGTAATCCTGCATCTCATCGATCACGAGATGCTTGATATTGTCATAGGACTTGCATCCATAGAAATAAATCTGCAGATAAAAGACCGCCAGAATATCTTCATAGCATATCTTGCCATATTCATTCCGGTATTGTTCGATGCCCGGATGCTGTTCAGCCTGACTGTTAAGAAAGTCCTGATATAATTCGATCAGGTTGCGCTCCGCATACTGATAGATCATCTCTTTTGTGATCTGGTTCTCCATCTTCTGATGCTTCTCATCCGTAAATGCCTGATCCTGTTCATCCTCTACCCGGTCAGCTATAAAATATGCGATCTTCTCAAAACGTTCATAGACCGGATATCTGGAAAAACGATTATAGAACATCTTCTCAATCTGGTCCTTTGTAAATTCTGTTTTCTCAAAATGGAAATCTTTAAACTTAATATTTGCCGTATACTCTTCCAGATATTTGTTAAATGCCTGATAGAACGCAATCGATGATTTCCATGCAATATTCTTCATCTCCGGACTTTCCATATCGGGATGTGTCGTGATCCGGTCTGCCTGTTCCAGCTTTGTCTCATAATCACAGTCCACAAACAGGATTTCCTCCATCAGAGAATCAAATTCCTTCTCCGGTACATTATCCTCGCCGACCTCCGGCAGCACACCGGCAATATAATCGCCAAAGATTCCATTTGGCGACAGGATCATAACATTGTCTGCCGACATCGTCTTACGATTGTTGAATAACAGCCACGCCAGTCTGTGCATCGCAACTACTGTCTTACCACTTCCTGCCCGTCCATCCACAATAAGATTATAAGCTGTCTTATTACGGATCAATGCATTCTGTTCTTTCTGGATCGTTGCAACTACGGATTTCATCTTCGTTCCGCTGTTCTTTCCCAGTGCATCAAGCAGAATCATATCATTGATCTTCTCATCGGTATCGACTGCATTATGCAGTCTTCCATTGCTGATATCAAATTGCTTCTTCTCTACGATCTTTCCAAAATATTCTTTATCGGGTGCCTGATAGGATGCCTCGCCCTTCTCATAATCATAATACATCGATGCGATCGGAGCACGCCAGTCATAGACCTTCTGATCCTGTTCATCCATCGACCAGTAACCGTTTGTTCCGATATAGACCGGAAGAACCTGTCCATCCTCCTGATACTCAAATGCAATCTTTCCAAAATACGGACTCTCGATCTGGTGCGCCAGTACATCCACCTGCTTTGCCGCATGTTCGATAAAAAATGTATCGTTATTTACATTGTTCATGTTCTGCAGGAATTCCTCATCGTCCATATCTCCATGGCTGTCACGCATATATTTCTTCTGCGCTTTGATCGCCTGATTCCGATAGTCGATGCTCTCCTGTGTGGTCTGAAGATCACACTGCAGCTCATTTTCTACTTCTTCAAAATATTCCTGTTCTTCTTCCAGCGTTGTCTCTCTATATGTTTCCTGAACCTGTTTCTTGTCCATTTTCTTTCCTTTCAAAACAGACATCATCTAAAATCAAATCCACCTGACTTCAAATGATGCCTGTACATTTTACTTCTTTATAATTGTGATTCTTTTTGCTGCACAGCTCTGTGCACTGCCGCTTACTGCCTTTACCGTATATACATAGCGATAACCGGATCTTGCCGTCTTATCTTTCCAGTAAAGATCCGTTGTTGTTCCAATCTGTTTCATGGAGCCTTTTTCTTCCTGTCTGTATATCTTATACTTCTTTGCTCCTTTGATCGATTTCCATTTTACTGCAACACCGTAGCTGCGTTCTTTTACCGCTATTGCCGGTCTGGTCAGTCTCCGGGTTACTACTGCGTCGCTGTAAGCACCAAAAGATGTGCCCTTTCTAGCCCGGATTCTATATGCATACCATGTGCCTGATTTTGCAGATGTATCTACATAAGTCAATGTGTCTCCGGAATTGGCATCTCCGATTCTCTGCCATTTTCCTTTATATGTTCTGCGATAGATCCGGTAGTCCTCTGCTCCCGGTACGCTGTCCCAGGTCAAAGACAAGCCGCTCTTCTGGTTTGCTACCGTTTTCAGTTCTGCTGCTGCAAGCCGGATCGTATATGGACATTCGATCTTTCCGGTATAATTTCCAGTTCCGGTCACAACACAGGTTGCACTTCCTACCTTTTTGGCATTTCTGTATGTTACCGTATAATCTTCTTTATTCAATCCGGCAACTGCCACGGACGGCTTACAGCTCTTACCTGCATACTGATATACTTTCTTTGACAGTGTTGCTGTAAGACCGGATATGTCCTTCGGTGTTACAGTCAGTGTATAACTTGCCAATGTCGTTTTATATGCTGCATCTGCTCCGACCGTTGCAGTGATCGTGCAGCTTCCTACACCCTTTATCGAAATATAGCCTTTTTCATCTGCTTCCGCAATTCTGGTATTAGATGACTGGTATGTCACTTTTCCCTCTGAATTGGTCGTAACTTTATACCGATATGCCTTGCTTCCATATTCTCTGGTAACTGTCTGCTTGGAAAATGCAGTCTGCGATTCCGGCTTTTCATTTCCATTTTCATCATAATCTGTATACTGGACCTTCAGACCCGACTGATCAAAATAATCATGAAGATTAACATAGCCCCAGCCATATTGTGGATCCCAGCCATAGGTTCCCTTATCAACGGCATATTTCTTAAGTACCTTCTTCACACCCTTGTAGTTCAGTGATGGCTGGATCATCTTCACATATGCCACCGCCGCTGTTATATGTGGCGTTGCCATAGAGGTACCGGACATCTTCTGATACTTGCCCTTCAGATATGTTGATACAACACTGGTTCCCGGTGCGCAGAAATCAACAGTATCTCCATAGTTGGAATAGCTGGCTGCAAAATTCTCATTGCTGTTCATCGCAGTTACCGTTATTACATTTCCTCTGTTTGCAGGGTAAGTTGTGCTGACATCCGTTGCATAATTACCGGCTGCACAGCAGACAACCGTTCCAGATGCCTCTGCCTTCTTTAATACATCCTTTAATAATGTAGAATATTTCCAGAATAATCCTGTCCATCCAAGGCTCATATTTACTACATCTGCCTTTTGGGATACCGCATATTGTAATGCGCTCCGGATTGCAAGATTTGACGATTTACCTGCATCATCAAAGGTTTTAAGGATCATCAGTTTTACATTTTCCGGTGTATTATCTGCAATGATACCGGCTACATGGGTTCCGTGTCCATTTCCATCCGTATATGCCTTATTTCTACTTACTTTATCTTTTCCCTGAAAACAATAACTATGCTTGGTATCTATTCTGCCCTTAAAAATCTTATTCGTTGCATCCAGACCTGTATCAATAATGGCAACTGTCACTTCCTGATTGATCACATAATAATCGTATTCTGCTTTCAGATAGCCAAATCCCATCACGCTGCCGCCCCAGGACAGGGAATTATGGTCTTCAATGTCCGGAACATCTGCAAGAATATCACTGTCTACCACCTGATCGATAAAACAATGATCCGTACCATAAGCATCCGTCAACTCATAATAAGCATATTCCGTATCCGCAGTTGTATCAAACTGCAGCACATATTCATTATAATCTCCATAATGAAGGATCTCGGATGCACCATAGCTGTCTGTAAGCTGCGCTCCATCTGTCAATACCATCAGACGCTTTAACTGATATTTGTCATTGGAGTCTGTACTTCCATCGGATCCTGGTTCTGTTGTTTCTGTATCCGGTACTGTGTAGTCCTGATCCCAGTTATCATTGATCAGTTCTACCACATCAGAAGCATCTTTCGCTTCTTTCACCGGAACCCCGGCAATATATTCTACCGGATCCCGATTTTCCGCACTCTCATCCTGTATATCCTGATCACAGATCTCCATCGCTTCGTCCGTCTGCTCTGTCGTATCACTCAACCCGGCAACCGTATAATCTTTCCCATTGATCTGTACTGTATGACCCTGCTGTTCTTTCGAAGCAAGCTCACTCATATCATATGTATGAATCGTTGTATCTGTCTGTCCTGTACCGGTTCTATTGGCATCGTGCAGGCTGTCCCAGGAAAAAACCGTGCTCGCTAATACAGCCGCCATCCCTATGCAGATGCCGGCTTTTTTATAATTCTTCTTTTTCCTATAAAACTGCTTTTCTCGTTTCTGTCTATTGTTCATTTCTTTTCTCGTTTCATCATATCACTTATGTTTGAATCCAATTTTCCTTTTTATTTTAAACCATCTTGCTGATAACTTCTATAGTTAATTTTCAGGTTCTGCTAATATATTTACCACAAATATATTTATGTGTCTTTTTTTGTACATCGTTTTTTGTATCCTCTATATAACAAAAACCTGTATATATTAACCACAATTCCGTTTTTCTTATTTTTCTCTATAGACAAACGGTAGGTTGGTCACATTTTCGATCGGAGGGATTCATATGTCACATTCAAATTCTAATTCGGGAGGATGCCTCCCAGGCATCATTATTTTTCTTATTATCTGTTACATCATCGGTGCTGTCAGTGACAGCGGAAAGCATACCTGCTATTATATCGGATGCGACCGGGAAGTGGATAAAAACGAAACCTACTGCTGGTATCACAAAGATTACGGTCACCGTAAGTCCTATCATGTTACAACACAGGCAACGACTGAATCCAATTATCATAAACAGTCCTCTTCTTCATCCCCTTATCCTGCGACAACTGAGGCTGCACATTCCCGGGATGTTTACGACTCCTACGATGATGGATATGATGACGTATATGACAATATGGGAGATTATGATGAAGATCGATATGATGAAGATGACGATTATCGGGACGGTGTAGACGATGCAATTGACGAGTTCGGTTACTACTAAGATCTTCCAGATATCGTTTTCATGAACATTTTATAGTCATTCCTCTGATTTCATGTTAGAATAAGACATTCAATGAAATCGGAGGAATTTTTTATGAGTAACGAAGGCAAGAAATGCACCGTTCACTATACAGGAACGTTTAACGATGGAACCAAATTTGATTCATCCTATGACCGCGGCGAACCAATCGACTTTGTATGTGGTGCAGGTATGATGATCAAGGGCTTTGACGAAGCTGTTAAGGGCATGGCGATCGGAGATATCATCGATGTTCACCTTATGCCGGAAGAAGCATACGGCATGCCGGATCCCGACAATATCTTAACTGTTGAGATCAGCCAGCTTCCCGGTGCTGAGGATCTGGAGATCGACCAGAAAGTATTCCTGTCAAATCCCGCCGGACAGTCTTTCCCTGTTAAGGTAACTGCCAAGGATGACACCACGATCACCTTTGATGCAAACCATGAGATGGCAGGCAAGGAACTGAACTTCAAGATTGAACTTCTGGATGTAGAATAAACAGGAAAAAATTATGTACACCTGATATAAAATCTCCCGGGCGCTCCTGATATGATATACTACGAATTTCTACTCGTCACACGCATCTATTCGCTCATGCTCCTGTGCCAACTCGCCTTTCAGGCTCAAACAGGCACCCGCATTCGCTGATAGCATGTTTCTCGCAACAAAATTCTCGTATCTATCATATCCGGAACGTCTGGGAGATTTTTTATACCAAGTGTACATAATTTTCTTTATACCTTCTTATTTAAAATACAATTTTTCATGTTATTAATAGGCACTCTTTATTTCTTAATCATACAATTCAAGCATCAATGCTTCATCTTACATTTATTTGCCGAAATACACGACATGGATTTCCCACAGCTACACAATTAGCAGGTATGTCAATCTACACAAGGCAACAACAAACATATAAAAAGCCGTTACACTAAGACCTCAAGTGAGGATTTCGTTATGGAATGCATATACCAGCAAATGTGGGTGCCTGTCTGAGCCCAAAGGGCGAGTTGGCACAGGAACATTTGCAAATCAGGTATATGCAGTTCATCGAAACCGCAGCGTGTCTTAGTGTAACGGCTTTATTTATATGTTTGTTTCAGTCTTGTGTAGTTGTAATTACTCGTCGAATTCGTAGTCTTTGCCCGGAAGGATTGCGTTTAAAGCAATTCCAAGGATAGCTGCGATAGCAAGTGATGTTAATGTGATAGATGTTCCTGCAACTGTGAAGGTAATACCATTACCGAATCCAAGTCCGCTGACAAGGATAACAGCAGCAACGATCAGGTTACGTGACTTTGTGAAATCAACCTTATTTTCAACAACATTACGAACACCGATAGCTGAGATCATTCCGTACAGCATGAAGCTGACACCACCGATGATCGATGCAGGAAGTGAACCGATACACTCAGCAACCTTTGGTGAAAAGCTGAGAAGGATCGCATATACAGCAGCCAGACGTACGACTCTTGGATCGTATACACGGCTAAGCTCAAGAACACCGGTATTCTCACCGTATGTTGTATTTGCAGGGCCGCCGAATGCAGCAGCAAATGCTGTAGCAAGACCATCACCGATCAGAGTTCTGTGAAGTCCCGGATCCTTGATGAAATTATTTCCTGTTGTAGCTGAGATTGCTGAGATATCTCCGATATGCTCCATCATAGTTGCAAGAGCGATAGGTGCCATTACAAGGATGGAAGTAATATTGAATTTACAAAGCTGGAATGGAGGAAGATCCACCCATCCGGCATCCTTTACTGCCTTAAATGTGAAGATTGCAGATCCGTCCGGATTGTGAACACCACATTTGAAAAGAATAAATGCAACTACATATGAGATCACAACACCCATAAGGATCGGAATGATCTTGAACATTCCTTTGCCCCAGATATTGAAAATTACGATAACTGCAAATGCGATAATTGCAAGAAGCCAATTTGTTTTTGCATTATTTACGGCTGATGGCGCAAGACTCAGACCGATACAGATAATAATTGGTCCGGTAACAACAGGTGGAAGGAAACGCATAACTCGTTTTACGCCAACCAGTTTTACAACCAGTGCAAGAACCAGATACAACGCCCCTGCCACTACGATACCACCACATGCATAAGGTAATTTCTCACCCATAGACATATCTTTGAAGATTCCGGTATCAAGATTTGCGACTGTGTGAAAGCCTCCTAAGAAAGCAAATGAGGAACCCAAAAATGCAGGCACCTTTAATTTTGTACATAAATGGAAGAATAATGTTCCGATTCCGGCACAGATCAGTGTAACCTGAATGGATAAGCCCTCTCCATTAAAATAAGTATTTACCAGAATTGGTACTAAGATAGTTGCACCAAACATGGCAAACATGTGCTGCAAACCTAACAGCAACATTTTCGGAACACCCAGTTCCCTTGCATCATAAATCGCTTCTTTTTTCTGATTCATAATAATCTCCCTTCTTCTATTGTACCTGTTTTACTGTGATACTATCGATCGAAATGCACGCCTTCTTTCGACAAAATCTCCAGCACACCATCTTTACGATGATAACATAAGAAGGGAGATTTGTGAACTGCAAATCTCCCTGTTTTTTATAAATTTGTTATATTTGTAAAAACTTTCAATATTGAAAGTTTTTAGGTCGTTTTTGTTTCAGATCATTCAATTTTGAACATTACGATCAAATGACTTATTCAACATTTTTCAACGCCTCATCCATCGGGATCCGTTTGATCCTTTTTACCTGGAAGACAGCGATGATTCCATAGGCTGCCATTGCCAGGATAAAGATCGCAGGATAAATATACGGAGCAATATAGATCGTCATCCATCCACTGATCGCTTCCTTCATCATCACATAATAGATCCCGGCGATCGCCACCTGTGAAAGAATGATTCCGAGGATGACACACACTGCCATCACCCATGTTGTCGCAGACAGATATAATCTGTTGATCTCTTTGTTCTCATATCCAAGGATCTTTACCATGGATATTGATATGGTATTCCTCTCAATGATCAGCTTTGTAAGCAGATAAACCATCAGCATGAACATCGCCAGTGCGAATACCTCAAACATATAAAACATCTGGCCCATGGAACGATCAAGCTGTCTTGATACCTTTGTCAGATCTTCCTCTGTGACGACTGTCGCGATCAGCTTCTCATCAATATCAGTCAGCTTCTCATTTGAGAAATATCCGGAGAAATATCCCTCTTCGACATCGAACATTTCCCGATATGTCTTCTCATTCATAAATACTGCCAGTGCCGCAGGATATGTGCACACACCGGAAACCTTTATCTTATAAGAATCGGATGAATATTCCTTATCCAGCGTGATCGTATCCCCGTTTTTCAGTTTATATTTGTCACGAAGTCCGTCAGAGATCAGCATTTCTCCATCCGCAGGCTGTACCTTGGAATACTTGCTGTCATCCGAGATACCATAGACCATGACTTCTTCATCTCTTATATCTGTTTTATAGATCAGGGAAGTTACCAAGTATTTCTCTGCATCCTTGTTCTCTGTTTCCACAGGCATTTTCAAAACGTACTGATAATCCGCAAGCATGTTGTCCAGTGTTTCATCCTGATAGTGTTTTAAAAGCGGCGACATCATCATTCCGAACATCAGCAGAACGATCGCAAATGTTACTCCGATAAACAATACGATATAGCTTGGCAGATTCTGCAGGATCACACGTATACGGAATCTGGTAAAGAAACGGAAATGTGGCAGCTTGACCGCTTTCTTTCTCTTTGACTTTGAAAGATCCCGTCTGATAAACCGAAGCGGTGACATACGGAGCTTCGAATAGATCATCCATGCTGTTATGACAAGCATCAGCACGATCGGAATAACCGTCGTCTTTACAAATGCTTCCGCATTCCATTTTGTCACATATTTTGTCAGACTGTAACTGCCATAATACATCGCCACGCAGACATTTTTAAATACTGTATATCCCAGAACATTTCCGATTACAGCTGCTACAAATGTAACCAGGATCGGAAGAGAAATGTAATGCGCCAGTAATTCTCCTCTTGTGTAACCAGATGCCCGAAGCGTACCGATCGTGCCGGCTTCCTTTACGATCGTATTGTTGATCGTAATCGCAAAGATAAATGCCATGATCACGATTATAATATAAAGCAGTGTTTCCACCATTATCGAATCACCACCCATATCCTCTCCGGTAAAATTAATTGCCTGATTCGTATATCTTGGAATAAACTTCTCCACTTCTCCATACTGACTGATCACCTTTGCAAGATCATCGGATACATCCTTCTCCGCTTTCTCATCTTCAGGTTCATCGTCATAGATCCAGGCATAAGAATAATGCATCAGCCCTTTGTCAAAGCTTTCAAACCGTTCATCCGTTACGATCGCAACACCAAACAACACGGAATCAAACATCGTATCATTATTATTCTGGAACAAAGCGCTGTAATCAGATAATGCTACAAAGCCCGATACCTTATATGTCTGCCCATCAACCGACAGATCCTCTCCTACCTTGATCCCATTATTTTCCGCATACATACGGTCAATTGCAATCTCATCTTCTGCCGCAGGGAACGCTCCCTCCATCAGACAGACCTTATCCACATCTGTACGATTCTTAAAAATACGGAGTATGCTTTCATCCCCATCTTTTTTTACAATTTTCTCATAGTAATAATTCTCATACAGCTTTACCCCCTCATCTTCAATCGCTCTCTTCGCCTCGGATGATGCTTCATCCTTGTACTCAAAATTACCATTCTCGATATTATACTTATCAAAGCTCTCATCATATGTAGCGATCATACTCTTACCGGCTACCAGAAAGCCGGACACAAAACCAATACTCAAGATCATAAACAGGAAAATAACCAGATACTTTCCAAGATCGGCAGCCAGCTCCTTCGGCAGCCGTTTCCATAATGGATTCTTCATATTATAAATTCTCCTTTTCTCTCTGCCACTTCTGTATTACCAGTCAAGCTCCATTGCAGGAACCTTTACATCATTTACTATATTCTTACGGATCATTCCATCACGCAGCTTGATCACACGGTCAGCCATATTCTTGATCGCATCATTATGTGTAACCATGATAACGGTATTTCCATATTTCTGATTTACATCCTCGATCAGCTTCAGGATCTCCTTCGAGGTCTTATAATCAAGTGCACCTGTCGGTTCATCACAAAGCAGGATATCCGGATTCTTAACAATAGCCCTTCCGATCGATGTTCTCTGCTGCTGTCCACCGGACAACTGATTCGGAAGCTTATGTCTGTGCTCATATAAACCAAGCGTCTTTAAGATATCATCGACATCGAGCGGTGAATCACTCAAATATGCACCAACCTCTACATTTTCCTTTACGTTCAGATTCGGAATCAGATTATACATCTGGAATACATACCCAAGATGCTTTCTTCTGTACTGTGTCAGTGTCTTCTCATCCATATCAACTGTTTTTTCCCCATTGATCGCTATATAACCACTGTCGGCATTATCGATTCCGCCTATGATATTCAGTAACGTAGACTTACCGGAGCCGGATGGTCCAAGCAAAACACAGATTTCTCCCTTCGTCACTGTAAAATCCAGTCCTCTTAATACCTCTGTCCGGTTCTCCCCTGATCCGAAGCTCTTTTTCAGACCACTGATCTGTAAAAAATTCTGATTTTCCATTTAATTGTTCCTCCTTTTTAACTCGTCTAACAATATTCTTTCAAACGCTGTGTAATTATTTATTCTCTTCTCTGAACATTTGATTATTTGTTCATATGATTAATAACACATGTATAAGTCTTTGTCAACCCTTTATCTGTTTTTAGTTAGTTTCTTCTAACATTATACTGTCAAATTTCTGTTTTTGTATACAAAAAGCCGGTACTTATTGATAAAAAATATCAACAAGTACCGGCTTTTTACCGGATGACTCATTTAAAAGTTATATTCTCGGATCTCGCAGTTCTTAATCCCGAAATGCGCGAATTCTTCATTTGTCATATCATAGAAATATGACTGTACGATTCTTGAAATTCCATTATGTGCAACCAGCAGATATGTCTTATGATCGGACTCCGCCTTTACATCATCTAACAGATTATAGACACGCTGGCACAGATGCATCATCGTCTCTCCGCCATCATAATGATCGAGGAAATGGGATTTTGCTTCCATGAATTCTTCCCCATTTCTAGGTGTTGATTCAAACCGTCCAAAGTTCTGTTCCTTTAATCTCGGCTCCATCCGCATCGGAATTCCTGTCATTTCCGATATATGTCTGGCAGTCTCTGCTGCACGAACAAGCGGTGAATATAATATCTCATCGATCCCCGGCTGTTCCTCCGCCAGCTTTCTTCCAAGCTCCTCCGCCTGTTGATGTCCAAGCTCTGTAAGTTCAATATCCGTTGCACCGCATATCTTATTCTCCACATTCCAGATCGTCTGTCCGTGTCTTGTAAAAAATACTTTTCCCATGTTGTCTCCTTATTTTTTTATCCATTATAACACCATCTACAATTGCTCAGCAATCGCAATTCCGGTAGCGGTAGCTGCAAGGCCTCCTTTTCCTGTCTCCCGGAGATCCTTGTGCATCAGGTCACCGATCTCCCGCATTGCATCAATAACCTCATCTGCAGGAATGGCACTCTCGATTCCTGCAAGTGCCATATCTACTGCACATAATGCATTCATTGCGCCGGAAGCATTTCGCTTCACACATGGCACCTCTACCAGTCCTGCTACCGGATCACACACCAGTCCAAGCAGACTCTTTAATGCCATTGCTGCTGCCTGTGTGATCAGATGACTGCTGCCGCTTTTTAACCATGCAAGCGCGCCCGCCGCCATAGCCGATGATGCTCCGATCTCTGCCTGGCAGCCTCCTCTTGCACCTGATATGCTTGCCCGTCTTGCGATCACATCACCGATTCCTGCTGCCACAAATAAAGCCTTCACCATATCATTTTCCGAAGTATTCGTCATCCTTTCATATGTGATCAATATCGCAGGCACAACACCACAGGAGCCTGCCGTCGGTGCTGCAACGATCCGCTTCATACAGGCATTGCTCTCCGCCATCTTGATTGCCCGTGCCATAACTGCTCCGCCAAATTCACCACACATGCATTTGTGTGTTGCAGCATAATCTGCCATTTTCTTACCATTTTTACCGGACAGACCACTATGGGAAGTCAGCGTATCATCATAAGCTTCATCCGCCTCCTTCATCGCGCGGTACATCTGTGTCATCCGGTTTACGATATCCATTTCCGGCTGTTGCGAATCCCGCGCTTCTTCGCGAATCACCGCCTCCCAGAACTCACATGTATTCTCCTTCATATAACTGTCTATTTCTGCCAAAGATGAAAATGCCATTCTTTCTCTTCCTTTCTATTCCTTCAAACTCAGATATGTTACCTTAAGGATTCCTTCCAGATGCTCCAGCCATTTTAATGATTCCTTCGGAACCTCCTGATCACACTCTAAAACCATGACCGCATGTCCGCCCGGACAGGCACGATAGAGCTGCATGGTCGCAATATTGATGGATTTATGACCGAGCATAGATGTAACCTCCGTCACATGTCCCGGCTGATCTAAGTTGTGTACGATCAGTGTCGGATAATCTCCACTGAAATTCGCATCCAGTCCATCGATCTTACAAATGCGGATTCGCCCGCCACCAACCGATTCCGCTACGACATCAAGCTCTCTGCCACTTTCACCTGTCATATGAAGTGCGACTGTATTCGGATTTGCATGTGCAAGCTTTGCTTCATAAAAGGAGAATTCCATACCTGCCTCTTTTGCCAGTTCAAAGCTCTGCGGCACTCGGATATCATCCGGCTTCATTCCGAGAAGTCCGGCGACCAGTGCTTTATCCGTTCCATGACCTTTTCCTGTCGCCAGAAACGATCCGTATAACCCGATCTCTACCTTTCGGATGGGTTCATCCATCAGCTTATAACAGATATATCCAATCCTTACTGCACCTGCCGTATGCGAGCTGGATGGTCCGACCATGACCGGACCTACAATATCAAAAATACTCATTCTGCCACCTTCCTGTTAAAAGAAAAGACCACCGATATCTTCTGCATTCCATACAACTCCGTCACTCAGAGATTCTATGAACTGGCATCCGATGATCCGGTGGCCTTTCACCTTATGTTATGTAATTATCGCCTTCCATATACATAGTCACATGTATTTGGATACTCTACTTTACTTTTTTGTAAGTTACTTTTGATGGAACATTTCCTTTCTTCATAAGACTTACATATTTCTTATACTGCTTTTTCGGCACATTTACAACTACTTTTTTATTGATTCCCTTAAATGCCTTCTTTCCGACCTTATTCAGTTTCTTTGTTTTAAATGTAATTTGTTTCAGTTTTTTACATTTTGCAAATGAACTCTTACCAATCGTAGTCACACTCTTACCAATCTCAATATTTGTAAGTGCCTTGCATCCGTAGAATGCCTGATCGCTAATCTTTGTAACTTTATCACCGATCTGAACGCTAGTCAGGTACTTATAATTTGCAAATGCCTTCTTTTCAATAGCAGTAATCTTATACGTCACACCACCGATCTGAACAGTATTTGCAATTTTCAATTTCTTATATTTCTTGTTCGTCTTCTTTGTACTTCCAACTACCTTTACAGTACCTTTTCCATTCTTTGCATCCTTGGTTACTTTGTACTTAATGTCTTCGACAACATACGCCTTCTTCTTGGAAACTTTAATCTGGAATGTCTTCTTTACAGTTCCCTTATAATTACCCTTACCGGTAATAGTGATCGTTGCCTTACCAATATTCTTATTATTCTTATACTTAACTGTATAATCCGTCTTAGCTGACAGTTTCTTGCCGTTGACCGTAACTGTAAGTTTACTCTGTTTTAACGTCTTTCCTGTATAGGTCACCGTTGACTTAATTCCGGAAATAACTGTCTTACTTGCTGCCTTACTGATATCTGTTACCACCGGTTTATCCGGTGTCGGTGTTGGCTTATCCGGTGTCGGTGTTGGCTTATCCGGTGTCGGTGTTGGCTTACCTGGTGTGGTATCTTCCTTCTTCGGCAGGACTTCCTGCTTCTGATATCCACACACCTCACATTCGTATGTCTTAATACCTGTTGCAGTCGTTGTCGGTGCCTTTGTGATCTCACCTGCATTAAATGTATGAGCAGCTTTCTCTGTCTTCTCACCACATTCACATTCCTGCCAATGCTGTGCAGCATCTGATTTCCATACAAGTGTATGTGCATGTTCACTCTGCACCGTTATCTTCACTGTCACGATAATACCCTTATGAGCATTACTCCATCCAGGGTTCTCTGTCCAGTCATAATTTGTAATATCATTCGGCTTATAACACACCTTGTAATCTCCGGATTCATTTATGACGGTTGTCTTTGCTGTATACCAGTAATAATAACCACCATCAACATCCGGAAGTTCTACATCACCTAATACAGTTCCCTTTTTCACAGTTAATGTATCAAGCGTAGATGTAAATTCCGCTTTTGCAGGTTCGACTGTTACAGTAATTACAACATCCTGTACTACTTCATAAACATTTTCATTTTTCGGAATATATGTTGCCTTAAATGAATGGCTTCCTGCCTCTCCAAGAGACATACTGTCATCCACCCATGCAAATGTTCCTTCTTCCGTCTCCGGAATGGTTACATCTGCAAGTGTCTGTCCATAGATTCCCTTCAGATCTGTCGGAACCTTATATTCCGGAATCTGTTTGTCTGCTTTCACCGTGATCTTTACTTTGATCCTTACAGATCCATTTGCCAGCACTTCATAAGCATCTTCTGCTATATCTGCCTTGCTCCAGTCATAATTTGTAATATCTGTCGGAATAAAATATGCATCATATTCCGCTGTTCCTGCCTTTTCAATCACAGTTGTCTTATCAACCCACTGATAATTACCTTTCTTTGCTTTCGGAAGAGTCACACTCTCCAATGTCTTACCTGCCACACCAACACATGTGTCCGGTGTGTCCATAACAGGAGTTCCTTTGCCAACCTTGGTAAATGTCAGTTTAAATGCTGCAACTGTCTGATTCTTTCCACATACTTTAACGGTCACGATCTGTGATGAATCAGAAGCCTGCTTTGGTGTTCCATAGATCTTTCCATTCTTTAATTCCAGGCCGGAAGGAAGATACGATCCTTTTGCCAATGAATATGTAACCTTTGCTGTCGCATTGTCAATATCATTTGAGATTTTTAAAGCTGTCAGATCATATAGTGGATGATCTGCTGTTGTTGCAACACCCACAACTGCTGTGTCTACAGAATCCTCTTCTTTATCCAGTGTGATCGCTGTTGCTGTATCGCTTGCCATACTTACGGTAAATACAGTTGGTTCATATGGCATATTTGCTGTCCAGCTTGTATCATCACTCTTTGTCATCGAGCTGTCAGAAGAACCGTATTTGATCGCATCCACTGTCAGGTCATCAATCGGTGTGCCTGTTACAGTTACGCTTACTGCTACTCCGCCTCTGATATAAACGGAATCATCTCCCTCTGTACCTGTAGTCTTCATATTCGATTCCGTGGATGCAGCTAATGTAACAGGTGCATCCGTACCCTCTTCAAAACAGAATTCCGGATATTCCAGTTCCGCTTTATAGTAAATATTTGAATATGTTCTATACATATCCGGTTTGGTAGATGTAAGGATATATCCATCTCCTATAGAGGCTGCATTTACAGTCTGATCCAAAACACCATCATTGATAATGGTTCCTCCGTTTTTCAGCTTACCAAAGCATAATGATGCATCCGCCTTATTTATAAATCTGGCTGTTGTATTCAATGTTAATGTCGTTGCAGTTAACAATGACACATCACCTGTATTGGTAAATGTTCCGGATACTGTTGTATCAGAATACTTGTCTCCTTTGCAGTAGAATGAACCATGGTTGGTGATCGATCCATTTAGCTCTGCATCACCTGTGTATGTAACTGTAGTACCATCCGCGATCGTAATATCCGACTTGTTCAGTACATGCAGATCTCTTGTTGTTACATCTTTATTGATCGTATAAGTTCCGCCAACATATACATCCTGATAATCCTCAGCATACAATCCGCCATTTAATGTATAGCTACTATCCTGATACAGGTATGTCACAATACCTCTGGACGTTCCGGTCACTGTACGTTTTCCAACTATATTATTAACGGTACACTGAGCCGCTACAACATAGTTACTGCATCCTGTCTTATCTGTAATTGTTATATTTCCTACAGATCCTTTGTATACCAGAACACTTTCTCCCAGATTTGTACCGGTTGAATTACTGATTCCAAATGATGTGGTATCCAATGTTATATCCACATCCCCATTAACGGTCGAATCATTTAAGAACCAGCTCTTGCTATTACTTCCAAGTGCCCAGTTACCAACAACGTCAAAGCTTGCATTTCCCTGGATCGTACTTTCATAAAATCCATATGAATTGCTCTTATTTGATATCATACTGTTTTTATAATCTGCAAATGCTACCTGACTGCCACTTGCACCGATCCTGATATCTGCATTATTTCTTACGGTTCCGCTTTTTGCAAAATACATGCTATAGGTTTCTCTGAATGGTGTCTGCGCCATATGAGCCTTATCTGTAAAATGGAATATAAGATCATCTGCACTTGCTTCCTGCAAACCGTAAACATACTGATAGAAAGATCCGCCGGTTGCATAAAGTTCCACTTTCTTTACATCTGCATTATATGCTCCTGCAGTCCGATAAGAAATTGTTCCGTCCTTCACATACAGACTGACTGTACCGTTTACCTTCGCCTGAGCACTTCCCGTACTTGATGTACCTGCGCCAAACAAACCACCGATGGATCCACCATACATATAAATAGAGATATCACCCTCATACGGCGTATTATCTTTGTATCCATAGATTGACCGGCTGCTCAGATCATAAGATGTCTTTCCGCCAATTTTTAATGCTCGTCCGCTATCGGCTATACCATCATGATTATCATCCGGATAAATTGATACTTTTTTACCGGAGCCGTCGGACGCATCCGGCATGATCACAACAGAATGTCCTTTCAGATCAATATCGCTATACTCTTTTACATCCAGTTCTTTCGTCAGATCCGTTACCTTATATCCTGCTTCTTCTACTGTAAATACAACCTTACACTCTGCCTCAGAACCGTTTCTTCCTGTAATACGGAAAATCGTTTCTGTCGTTTCTGCTGTATCAGCTGGTGTACCAACTACCTTTCCATCCTGCAGAATCAGTCCGTCCGGAAGCTTGGAACCGGCTTTGATCCTATACTTTTTCGATGATCCGTATCGAAGAGATGTATCGTTCTCAAGTTTTAACTGATTCAGATCATATGCCGGATCTTCTGCTGTATACTCGGCATCTTTTACAACGACCGGATCCGAATACTGTTTTGTACATGTAATCTGCTTTGCTATATATTCCACATATATCTCTGACTTCTCCTGTGGAAATGTCAACGTGCATCTTCCGTTTGCATCTCCCTCAACAGCCTCTCCGCCATTTACCGAAAGTACTGCTGTATATCCCGGAACATCTACATAAGTAATATTCTGAGTCGTATTACCCGGCAGGTAATAATCAAGGCCATTTCCATCTTCGCTGTCGCTCCATCCAAAATCCTCAGCAGATGAATATCCGGTGATACCTTCCATATTCGATGTTGCCGTTACCTTAAAATACAGTTTCGACCAGTCACTGATATCTGTATCTTCCGCAAAAGAACCAACCACAAGCCATTTCGCCGTGCTACTGAATGTCTTACCGGACACAACGCCCTTATGAAGGATCTTACCGGATGTATTCTGTGCCTTGATGTCATCAGCAGTAAGCTTTGCATCTTCCTCTATCGTTACCCAACAGTAATTTGGTTCAAATGATCCAAATTCGCAGTTATCATGGAACCAGATCTTTGATAAATTGCCATTTGTTGTAAACTTATCTGCTTTTACGCCTTTATTGATCGTACATTCTGTTCCACGTTCCAATGTGAATGTTCCTGTAAGCTCAACTCGTGCATTCGCTATGATCGTTGCAAATTCTTTTACTGCCAGAGAATCTCCACTCAATAACTCATTAATCACATATTTCTTATCCAATGTGATCGCTCCTGCCTTATCAAGTAGAGAGCCTGCGAAGAATGCATATGACGCATCCTTGATAGCTGCAGTTCCAACTGCTGCATTTTTTCCTGTTTTAACAGCTACACATCCATCTAATGAAGCTCCGGATCCCAGTCCATATACATTATTTACGCTGCCGCCCTGAACATCAACGACAACCGCATCGCTGTCTGTATATGACATCTGAGAATTATACGCGCCATATATCGTACCCACAGAGCCACTTAACATGGTGACTCTGACAGATCGGTCACTATTCTGTCTGTCAACTCCCTTGATCACATAATCAGACAGATCTGCACTGTACATAGCACTCTTTCCATCTGGTTTACCATCCTGGTCATCATCCGCATAGATTCCGGTAACTGTAGTACCATCTGCCAGCTTCATCTCCTGAATAACTGCTGAAGTACCATTTAAATTGATCTCTTTCTTCTCTTCGTCAATCGTCAGCCTCTCACTGGTACTTTCCTGTACCTGCTGTTTGGTTGAAACGATCACGTTCAGTTTTAATACTGCTTCCGTTCCATTCTTACCTGTTACATGAATATCAGTCCGTTTTCCATTTTCGTATAATACCGTAGGTATTCCAATAATCTTTCCATCTTCGATCTTCAGTCCATCCGGAAGATTATATGTATCATCTTCTTTATACTGTACGGTACCTTCTTTTGCATCATTGATGATCACAAGTCTGGTCAGATCGTATAATGGATCCTCGGATGTATACTCTTTATTTATAACAGCACAAGGATCTGCTGCCGCTTTTTTTATCGTAATTGGCAGGCCTTCGAATGTTACAACGATCGTTACCGGTTCATCCGGCATATCGAAACTGTAATTATAACCTGATACTGCAAGTTCGGAACCCGTTGTTTCCGAATCTTTCTTTACAATTGCTGATTTCATCTGGTATCCGGTGGAAGTTGAAATATAAACACTGATGTTCTGTTCATTTTTTCCATAATACACATCGGGATCTAATGAAATAGTCTCGCCCGATCCGGTAGAAACAACACCTGCATTTTTATTATATTCCAGTTTTATTGGATAATAGATCTCAGCTGCATTCTCTTCTGCATCGATCTGTCCGCCATTCAGATAGATCTTTGGATTTGAAGACGTAAGGCTCTTTATTGCATTTGCCTTTATCGTTCCCTTATTTAATACCTTGGCTGACGATGTTATATTCAAATTCTCTTTTGCTGTTACTGTCACATTTTCTGAAACCTGAACAACAGCAGGTGCAGTTGAATAATTTGCATAATTACCAAAATATACATTGTCCGCAGAAACATTCTCATTCAGTACAACCGTTCCACCATAGTAGATATCGTTTCCGATCGTTATGATCGCTGAACCGGTTTCATTTGTATTCGGAATAACATAACATGTGGATGGCAGTTTACAATCATCTTTTACTGTCATTGTAAGTTTTGTATGATCTGCCAGAGTATTACTGAACCGAAGTGAACTCATGGCACTGAAGTCCGTATTTTCAATCTGTACATTTACATGATGTTCGTCCGACGATGTCGCATAAGAAGCAAATTGGACTGTATCATAAGAGCTTCCAAATACTTCACTGTCTTTTATCGTAAAGTCAGAGCTTCCATAAATCGTAGATGAACTTAACGGCTGCATTGCCTTACAACGAATACCTGTTACATCTGCTGTAAAATCTCCATTTATTGTTGCTCCCTGCAACATATAATATGTACTCGAACCCGCTGATGAATTCGAATCGATCACCGGCTGACCATTCTCATCCAGGATCGTGCTGTCATTTTCATGTTCAGAGGTAAATATTACATTTTTATCCGCTTTCGCATAATAGAAGCCCGTATATGCAGACCAGATATTTTTCGAACTGTTAATAATACAGTCATCACCGAAATAACCATTATATACCATATAGATTGACCAGTTTGCTGTACAATTGGTCACTGAGATCTTCTGTGCTGCAACGGTCTTATAATTTTCAGAAGTATATCCTGAATAACCATAGATACTGTATCCCTTACAATTATCCAGACTGATGTCAGCCGGACCGGTCACATTCGCAGAACCGGATTGATAACCATAGATACTTGCACTTCCGCCATCAATATCCTGCATAGTAAGTTTCAAAGAATAGATCTGCTTTACACCACTCAGGCCATACACGATACCGTTTACTTTACAATTCTTTATTGCAACATCAACGGTATACCCATCATTTTCGCTTCCCCGACTGATAAATGAACATTCGGAACTACTTCCCATGATCGCCCCGGAACAGATACAACCCTCAATCTGTATAGATGCATGTCCATAAATACCTGACGAATAGGTACCATATATATTTGCAAAGGTTCCGCTTCCGCCCAGGATCTTTACATCCAGATTTCCCTTTACAGCACTGTTGTTCGTGCCATAAAATGTCCATCCTTTTCCTGTATAATTCTTTAATGATGCAGTCAGATCATTTACACTGCCTGAATTTAATACATGAAATTCACTTTGACTGCTTACATCGATCCCATCAGCATCAAAATTCACATCACCATTTACTGTACTGCCGGAAAGCACAATTCCGGATGTATCAGTCCCCGTAAAACTAACATTCCGTAATTTCACATCCACATTCTTCTGCACAGTACTTCCTGATGCAAGTGCATTGAGCATATAATAAGATCCGCCATTCAGGGATAAGGACACATTCCCACTGATCTGAGCAGTTTTTCCTATATATAACGGCCCACTGCTTACCGATGTGTCTACAAATTGGAGTTCCACATCTCCTTTTACCTCTGATTTCTCTGCTGCGGTTAATACTTTCAGATCAGCCTTATTCAAAGCCCGCACAATTAATGCGGCACTGTCAGATCCTGTCTCAATACAGCCTCCGTATACGCCATACACCGATCCCAGCTCTACACCATCTAATGTGATCGCAAGTGGCCGATCTGACTTCTGTTCATATAATCCGTAAACAGGCATCCCAGGATACAGAATATCAGCACTTCCATCCAGTTCAAATGCTGATTCACCTTCATCCAGCTCTCCATTCCTGTTTTTATCATTATAAATATTGATATATGTACTCTGTGATGTTGATTTGTCAGATTTGCGAATAATAACAGAATTACCATTCAGATCAATTCCCATTGTACTTCCTGCATCATTTTTTACATAGGTGACTCCCTTTGACGGATCTGCCGCCTCATATTCCTGATCCGATCCGCTGTCGCCCTGCACATCTGTCGCTGCCTGTACAGAAAGCCCCTGCGTCATACAGAGTCCTGCCGTCAACGCCAGTGCCGCTACATATCCTCTCATGTTTCGTTTTCTCATTCTGTCCTCCATTCATCGCTGTCCGGAACTGCATCCCGCCAATTCCTATGTATACTTTGATATACTATAAATTGCCAGTTATCCAACCCCTTGGGATAACTGGCAATGTCATTATGTTTCCGGTTGTGATACCTTGGGCATATTTTTGTGTAATCTTCTAAATTATTGCACAAATCCGTATTATTTTTGTGAGAAACTATCCAAATTTATCACACCATGTATATTGTAGCACATTAGTTTTATAAATACTATTCACAATTTTGCAACATATTTTTAGCTAATTTCACCAATTTTAACAAATTATTTGTATATTTTGTACTATACGCTTCCGCAACCCGAAAATGATTCTCATATATGTGCATCCATTTCTCCATATTCATCCTGTCATAAAACAAAAAAATAACCGGAAAGCTGAAAACCGGTATCATTTAATACCACAATTTTTCACCTTCCGGTTACATTCATATCATATCCCGGCATGCCCATAAATGTGCACTCCGAAATATTAGATATTTACTTTTTTATCATCTTCTTCTGTTTGTAAGTAACAGCAGACGAACAAGCTGAAGGATTGCAGTTACCATTGCGGCTACATAAGTAAGAGCTGCAGCAGTTAACACTCTCTTGGCCCCACCAAGTTCTTCTTCTGTCATAAATCCGCCATTTCTTAAAATAGCAATTGCTCTGCCTGATGCATTAAACTCAACCGGCAGGGTTACAAACTGGAATACAACGACCAGTGAAAATAACAGAATTCCCAGTGTGATACATACATCCAGTCTTGGGATCAGTAAACCGATCAGGATCAATGGCCATGATAATGTAGAACCAATGCTTACAACCGGCACGATCGCTGAACGAAAACCAAGCGGCGCATATCCTTCCGCATGCTGGATCGCATGACCACACTCATGTGCTGCTACACCAATTGCCGCTATCGATCTGGAACCATATACATTCTGTGACAGATTCAAGGTATGATCCTTTGGATTATAGTTATCCGTTAATTCTCCGGCAATCGGGCGGATCGTTACATCTGTGATTCCGGCATTTCTGAGAATCATCGCTGCTACCTGTTCTGCAGTAAATCCTGATCTGGTCGATACCTTTTCATACTTCTTATATGCTGATTTCACCTGAGCAGATGCGATCAGTGACAGAACAACTCCGATCAGAACTAATATATACGTTGGATCAAAATAAAAATAAGGCATATCACTCATCTCTTTCTTATATAATATTTGTAATAGTCTTTCCCTTTAAATTCTCCCATTTCAAACGGAATACACCAAAGGATTATTTTTTTCTTCTCTTTGACTTTTTATCAGTCTGTTCCCCATACATTTCTCTGTACATTTCTTCTCTCGGATCGACCTCTTCATTTTTTCTGTCTGCCAAAAGAATCCTTCCGATAAATCCAAGCCCTCCAAAGATCAGCACCAGAATAACCAGCCAGTCAAATAAAGTCATGGTCGTCAAATGTATATTCGTTGTCAGAATGACCATGATGACGATCAACAGTCCTGCAAGTGCCGAAAAAACCTTTGATGCAAAGGAATCTGTCATAAACATCCAGACAATTCCGATGATCAATGGAATCACTACCATTCCTGAACTGATTCTTGCTCCCCAAATGGACATTCCTCCAAATGAAGAAAAGAAACTGGACGATACGATTACTTTCTGTGATAAGATAAATAACCCTGCCACCAGCATCACGATCCCGGCAACAAATGTCATCAGCTCATGTTTTGGCTTCTTCATATACTCCTCCATTTCTACCACTGTATGTGAATCAATCTGTTATGCTGTAAACTTCACTGCCGTTCCGGAAACAAGGATCTCCGCACCACCGGCAACAATTGTTGTTGAAGCAAATCTGACATTTACGATCGCATCTGCGCCCATGCTCATAGCCTGGTTGATCATATATGAAATTGCTTTATCCTTTGCTTCTGCCATCATCTGTGTATATGCCTGCATTTCTCCTCCTACCATATTACGGAAGGATGCTCCGATATCTTTTCCGATATTCTTACACATAACACAACAGCCTGTTACTAATGAGAGTACCTGATACTCTCTTCCTGGTATATTCTCTGTATTTACTACTACCATTTTCTTTTCCTCCTGCGTTTTCCATAACCTTTTGTTTCTCCTGCTCCCTGCAGGCTTCTTTATCATACCACGAATGAACGCGACCTGTAAATCACTTTATACTACACGTTAGCATCATTAAAACATGCATTTTTTATGTTTTCTTTTCACAATTCATTGACATCCTGAACATAGAATAAACACATTTATCCAGTAATATAAATACCATCAAAGGAAAACAAAACCAAGAGGGCATCACCGGAAATGCGGTCAGAGCGAGCGTTTCCGACTGAATGTCCTCAGATCTAAAAAAGTGCATATCTGAATATCAGATACACACTTTATAATTATTGCTTACTTTCATTTTTCATAGATTCCCTTCCTTCGCCCCGTAGCAATACCTGCTGCGGGGCTTTTGTTATACTGACATAATGTATTCATATAGCTTTCATCTGTCATCCAGGAAAGAGAACTTATTTTTTGATCTTTACGCTTTTTGCTGCTCCAGCGCTCTTAAAGATAGTCTTGTAAGCCTTTACTTTCTTCTTTGGCACTTTGATCGTTGCCTTTTTATTGATCTGTGTAAATGCAGACTTTCCAACTGTTTTCTTTTTCAACTTACTGCTTTTCACAGTGATCGTCTTCAGTTTCTTACAGCCATAGAATGCTTTGCTCCCGATCCGACTTACCTGTTTTGGTATTGTGAGTTTCTTGATCGCTGTACACTTGGCAAATGCTTTATCTCCAATCTTTGTCAGCTTCGCATCCAGTGAAACACTGTTCAGCTTCTTGCAGCCATAGAATGCACTCTTTCCAACTGACTTCACATTCTTTCCAAGTTTTACTGTTTTCAGCTTCTTACAGCCCTTAAATGCATTGTTGCCAATAGAAGTAACCTTGAACTTATAGCCCTGATACATAACTGTTGCAGGTATTGTTGCCTTTGTTACGGATTTCTTTGCTCCATACAGCGTCACAGTACCCTTCTTGGCATCTGATTTTGTAATCTTATAACGCAATTTTCCAACTTTGAACTTTGTTCCAACTGCCGCAGGCTTTTCTGCCTTGATAAATTTCTGGGAATACTGATTCTTTGAAGTATCAATACCATCCTGCTTTGCTCCTGCAAAACTGTTGTTTGAAATATGGGATACGTTCTTGGGAATTACCATCTTCTTGATATTGGTACAGTTCTTAAATGCATTATCTCCAATATTCTTCAGACTGTTTGGAAGTTTTATCGTATTCAGATTATGGCATCCGTCAAATGTTCCATTGGCAATCTTTGTTACTCCTTCCGGAATATCAATATCGTGCAGATTGCCACAGGTCTGAAATGCTCCCGTTCCGATGGACTTCAGAGTAGTTCCCTTAAATACCACCTGATTTACATTTGAACAGCCATAGAATGCATAAGCTCCTATCTTCTTCAGTGTTTTTGGCACAACAATTCCTACATAACCACCATTCTCTTCCGGTTTTCTGAAATCCTTCAGGTTTGGGCAATTATAAAATGTATAATCCGGTATTACCTCAATCTTTGTTTTTGACATATCAAATATGATATTCGGACAATATGCAAATGAATATGTGCCGATAGATGTTACACTTGCCGGAAGCATGATCTGAATATTGTTATTATATGCAAACGCATAAGCTCCTATCTTTTCCAGCTTGGATTTATCTCCAAAGGAAACGGTTCCAAGATTGTTGCATTTATAAAATGCATAATCACCGATCGTCTTCACAGAATCCGGAATGCGGATCTCCCATGTAATTCCGCTCTGCTCACATGCATATGGATTGATCACTGTCAGCTTTGGTGAAAACGTATATGGTCCTTTGCCATTATAGTTAAAGGATGCCATACGATACAGAATCTTACCATCCTTGCTAATCAATAATTCCCCCTGCGTTTTTCCCTTGATCTGTGCACGATTTGGATCTGCAGGATTCCATGTATAGGTTGTAAAATATGCACTTGACTCCGGCACTGCAAATCTGCCGATTGATCTGCAGCCTGCAAATGCTCCTGTTCCAAGCTTCGTCAGTCCGGACGGAATCGATATAGCGCCCATATCTGTATACGATACTACTACACCTTTTTCCGTTGCAGTACCTGTAGTGCCAGCCGCATCCGTTGCTGTTGCCGTCTTATTCGCCGTTACATTCGTTGTTTTCTTGTAGCTATACAACGTATTAAGGCTCTGACAATTTTCAAATGCCTTATCGCCGATTGTTACAACTGTGTCCGGAATTACAATCAGAGTAACTCTTTCACATCCCTTAAATACATTATTGCCAATTCCTGTTACTGTCCTACCGTTGATCGTTGCCGGTACAATGATCTGTTCCGCATTCTTGTTTCCTTTGTATGCGGTGATCGTACCATTTGCATCACATACAAATGATGCTGCTGCACTATATGTATACATCTGTCCTGCATTATCAGCTTTTGATAAAGAGCCCGCACCCATCAGTGCCAGTATACAAATACACATTGCTGCAGCAAGCATCAGCCATAATTGTTTACTTCTTGTCTGCTTCATAGCATAACCTCCCTAAAAAATACTGTTTCTATTTTATCATGCCATTCCACAGAAAGATAGTTTATTTCGATTTACCCTTATGAAATACTTTTATTTTTTGATGGTTGCTTTTACAACACCCTTTACAACCTTATATTTTTTATTGCCCAGTTTTACAGTGCCTGTAACCTTCTTTACAATCTTTCTTCCTCCAATGTAAATGTGATCGTTGGATTCTTCCACTGTGTCCATCTAGAATTTTTGTCCATTTTTAGACAAACGAAAAAAAGCCTAAAACCTTTCAGTTTCAAGCTTTTTGAATAATGCCGGCGACCGGCACTTTCTTAATTTTTCCCAACTATGAAAATAATTGAAAAATCTAGGTTTTAAGCCATTTTCTAGCACTTCTTATTGTATCAAATATGAAAGTAAATGAAATATTTTTGCCCCTAAATTGCCCCTAAAATCAAACAGCTGGTAATGTCAATATCTGTCCAACATGAATCGTGGTGCTGGTGATCTTCGACAAGCTCATGATCTCGACATATCGGCTACCATTCTTCAGATACTTTGCAGCAATATCCCAGAGCGTGTCACCTTTCTTGACGGTGTATGTCTTTGTCTTCTTTGCTGCCTCATTCGCTGATGCGTTCGTGCCTGGAATGCTGAGAACTAAGCCCGGATGGATTGTTGCACTTGTAAGTGAGTTTAAACTCATGATCTCTCTATATCGTGATCCTGATCCGAGGTACTTCTCTGCAATACCCCAGAGTGTGTCGCCTTTCTTTACCTCTACAGTCTTGTATCCGGTATCATTATCTTTTATATTTGCTTTAACATTGTCGGCATATGACGGCACACCATATCCGATGATGTACGGATCATTTAATAAGTATTTGCGCTCGTGAACAGCATCTGAAGTATTTCCCTCTACTGTATATACATATGTAGATGTTACTTTCGTCACAATTCCAACGTGCGACGGATCTGTCAGCTTATGTCCCTTTGAGAAGAAAATCAAAATGCCCGGAACTGGTGTGTATGTACCACAATAAGCCTTTGCATTCTTCCATCTGCCCTGCTTGATAAACCACTTCATTCCGGCTGTGCAGCTTGCAAATCTTGTAACCACATCCTTTGCCACACCACACATATACATTACCCAAGTTACGAAAATGGCACACCATGCCACATCCATACCGAATTTTGCCCCGGTCAGCTCATTGTATACTTTAATATACTTATCATCACCATCCGGCTCACATGTTCCGATCTGGCTCTTTGCTGTGCTTATAATCTTATCAATACTACTCATCTTTTATTCCTCACTTTCTGATTTTTTCTGTAGAATGTCAATAGCTTTCGTGATTGCTGGTGGTAATTTTATTCCCATGAGACCGGCATTTTCTACAAGAGATATTAATTCGTTCGCCAAAAATGCTATGATCACCGCATCACGGATATAGTTTGTTCCGATTATCAAATCAAGCCGGTACGACACAAGAACAAATACAAGCGTCATACACTTACGGCATAACCCTTTCCAACACGTCTTGCTTTCAAGACTGCCGGTGTCCGTTTTTTTACTCTTATGAAAAACTCCTGCGACCACAAGACCTGATACATAATCAAGCCCCATGAAAATCAAAAGAGACACCAGTCCGGTGTCCCATCCTCCAAACAATGCTGCTATTCCGGAGCCAACCGCTCCGATCATTGTACATATAAACTGTTTCATGTTTTCATTCTCCTTTCTATGATCCGATCATTCCGCCACCGGGGTTTATAATACTTCCACCAGATTCTATCTTGATTTTTGCAAGATTAATAAATCCGTCATGCAGAGATGCTACAAGCGGATCAAGTAACTTTCTTACATCCGCTATTGTTGACACTTTTGTTTCATCCGGCAGTAACGGCAATGACATTACACCTGCTATATTTGTGAACTCTGCACTGTATTTGTTATCAACATTCTGTAACTTTAATACATCTGCAACCACTGTGTTGATGCTTTCATTAACATTATTAATGTCATTAGTATGTTTGTCAGATAAGTTCTTTACAGAAGCCTTTACGGATTCTATATCTTCGTTTACAGCATTCAGTTTATTTTTATTATCATCTATACCTTGTGAAAGTTCAGTATCTTTTTTTGACAATAATGATATGTCACTTTTTACTCCATTAATAGCAGATGTTCTTGCCTGTGTCTCCTTATCAACAGCATTTTTTATATGATCATCCGTCTCTGCCTTTGTGTAAACCGATGACAGCCTTGAATATAATATCTCAAAAAGAGGTTTTACTGTTCCTATATTAATACCATTGATATTAATCTCATACAGTGGGAAGGTATCTTCTGCTGCTCCCCAATATATACTTCCTGTCGGATATTCTGGTGTTTCTGCTGTCCCTGCAGATGGTGTACCTTTAATTACTTCAAGTGTTACATTTTCAATGCCAGTGTCTTTTTTGTACTTTGCTACAATAAGATCTTTCCGGTTGTATCCTTGACTGCCGCTGTCAATCATAAGATCGTCATAATCTCCTGCAGGGATCCGAGCATGACACCCTTTCATAACCAGATCCCCACAGGATACTCTTGCAGTATTGACATCGACCATAGTCAACTTGAACATATCTCCAACTGGCAGCACATAGTTATCTTTTCCAATGATTCCAAGATTCAACGCTCGGTCATCATCTGCCATTACATGATTTACTCCGGTTTTTCCTGTTACTATTTTCATTACTTATCCTTTCCGTGTAGCATCACCTACACTATATGATATATCAACTGTATCATCATCTAACTTGACTATTATATTTGTGATACTGCTTATTACATAGGAATCTGTCACGCTTTCATATCCGCCAATTATATCACCTATATGTTGCTCAGTATCACTGCTTGTAACTGCAAATGCATCAGCTCCTATTAATTCCTGCAATCTCTCTGTTCCACCAGAGACAAGGTCCTCATCAGATTCTGCAGATGTGTTCTCATAAGTACTCACATATTCCTCAATTCCATATAGACGTTGAGATGTGCTTATATTCCCATTTGCATCAGCATATAAATGCACTACAGTTCTATCCTGAAGTTCTCCTTTACCAAGACATATAAGATGATTTACACCTCTATATGTCTTCTCAATAGTGAAATTAATATCGTTCTGGTTGTATTCTATCCGGTCGGAATAATCAACTAACGGCACATATGATACATGAACTATTCCATTTTTAACGATTAAGTACAAATTCATACCTATAGCTTTACCAAGCTTAACTAACCCGCTATATAGATCTATGTATCGGTCAAACCGAAATGTTTTTACTGTGTATCCAATACGTTCGGCAGCAAATACCGCTGACAGTCCACATAAATTTATAAGATCCTGAATAATGTTTCCAGCATCTCCTGATACAATCCGGTAGGCTGCCCCAGACGGAGGCTCTATGATTTTACTCATAAGTACTCCCCTGAAACTTCTGCCTGAATATCTGATCTCATTATTCTCCGTTATCACTTTTACGGAATCTACAACACCACCATACTCCGTATCATTGACATACCACCAATAGCCTCCACGCATGACATTATTCTTAATACCAACTGTGATCTCAAAATTTTTCTCATTTGCAATATCAAGATCAATATTATAATGATGCAGGCAACCTTCATCATTAAGATTTCGGTCTGTATAGATCACATCCAAATCGGTTCACTCCTTTCAGCTTTCAAAAGCAAATCAAAATTAAAATCCGCATTCCAATATATAGCCTGTTCTCCGGATTTAATTTTGTGAAATATATCATTCTTTCTGTCTCTGAATCGGAATATATTTACAGTTGCTCCATTCATTTTATATAGCCTTATAGTCTGCCGTTTTGAATCAATCTCTGCTCTTTCACCAGCCTGTATAGTATAGTTTAATGCATATATATGACCACCTATTGATATAGCCGGATTCTGCGCATATCCATAGATTGTCATAATAAATTCTGCCTCATTAAAATTACTATTTGCAAACTGTGTAGCATTCCCTGGTGAAGCGGAATAATCATATTCATAACCATATGAATATCCACGTCCACTATCGTCTGATTCTATCGTTTCATATCGATACTGAAACAATTCCTCTTTCACCCACGCATCTGCCGCTGTCACTATCTTTAACGACAGTTTTGTATGTTGCCCTATCAGATAATCTGACTTATCACTTGCATAGATGAAACATTCAAGATAATAATCGCCAATATACAGTTTTCCGGGAACTTCATTGATGATATCCTGTTCAAACAGTTCAAACATATCATTCTTTACATTTCTGCATATTCTTGGAGTTGGACAGCATATAGTGACCGGAAGTGTCTTTTCTGTAATTTTCTTTTGAAAATTCTCAACACACTTCCGATCACTATCATAGATCCACTGATAATTCCGGAGGTCATTTTCATTTGCAAAGATATATTTCTTTCCAAATTCAAGAACATTTCCCTGACTATTTACATATTTTATATTCTCAAGCATATGTTCTCACCATCCTTCCAAATTCTCTACCATCAATCTTAAGCTTCGTACCTTCTGTAAGTGCTCTTACCATGTATTCATACATATTTTCATCAATATGTCTTACCACATCAAGAATCAAATACAGAACCTTTGATAACTCTGATTCATTGTCTACTGTTCTTCCTGTTGCTGCTGCCATCTGATCTGCTACCTTACTTATCCATTCTGTATTCTTCTCAAGCGGCACAACAGCCTCAGCTCCATTACCTTCAAGTATACCGACCTGACCTTTCTTAAGTACACCACCTTCTGCAAGCTGTGGTGCATTTAATTTATCAAGCTTATTAATTGATACTCCCGGAATCGCATTAATAACGGATATACAAGCATTGATAGCTGATATAAACCCATTAATGATCTTAGTCGCTGTACCTAATATGCCATTGATAGCTGCTGTAACGGCTCCCTTGATGCCATCTGCGATAGCTGTTCCAACCTTGGAAAAGATATCCTTAATCTTCTGCCATGTATCTGAAAAGAACTTAACCATCGGTGAAAATGCATTCTTGATACCAGCCCAAGCCTTGCCAAAAATGTCACTAAACCATGTACCTACTGATGCATATGCACCTTTTATTCCATTCCAGATTCCACTGAAAAATCCAGTAACAGCCGACCAAACACTCTTAATTCCATTCCACGCTGTTGTAAAGATGCCTTTAAAAAACTTTCCTACTGCTGCAAATGCTGATTTTATACCATTCCATATACCTTTAAAAAAGGCAGGTGCTGCATTCCAGACTTTCTTAATGCCTTTCCAAGCCATTGAAAACGATTTACGACAGTTGTTGATAACTGCCATAATTGCAATAATCGCCGCTTCCAATGTGATCTCAAGCATCTCGCAAAACCATTCAAGTATCGGTTTCAGCACTTCAAGTATCTCTTCTGATATCAGACTTATCACCTCAACAAGTGGAGGCAGGATCATATTGATAAGTTCCATCAATGGATCCAATATCATTAAGACCAGATTTATAATTGGATTGAGCAGATCAAGTATTGGCTGCAATAATTCCAGTACCGGCTGCAAAATCGAAATCAAAATAGGAAGGATCTGCGACACTATCTGCACAATAGGCGGCAAAAGCATATTAATCAAATTCGTAAGCGGTGGCAAAATCGTTTGAACTATCTGCAATAATGGTGGTAACAGTGTATTAACAAGGGATAATATAGTAGGCAAAATAGCTTGCAAAGTTCCGAATATAGACTGTAATGCAGATGTAAGTGTCTGCCCCAGTTCTCCACCTATACCCGGCAACAAGGTTTCAAGTATGCCAGGAAGGTTATTCACCAATTCGGACAGCAACGATGTTGCGCCCTGTATCAGTGATGGCAGTATCTGTTCTATAAGTGGCGGTATATATGGTGCCAATTTCTGTGCAAGACTTGATATACCTGTAACTATCCTTGGCAGTGTGTCTGCTATTCGTGGTACAAGGTTATCAGCTACAGCCATCACAGAATCAACAAGGTTATTGATCAGCACTCCCATGTCCTGTGATGGGTCGGCCATTCCTGTGAGCAGATTCGTCCATGCAGACTTCATCATGCCAATAGATCCCTGTATTGTAGTGGCTGCTTCTTTTGCGGTGGTTCCCATAGCTGCAAGAGCCTCTTCCTGCGTCATGGTTCCATTCTTCACTGCCTCAGCCGCTTGTTCAGCAGTGAGTCCAGATATTCCCATCTCGACCTGAACGGTGTGAATAGCCTCAATCATCTTATCGAATGACACACTATTGACGTTATCTGCAGTCACAGTCATGGTGTCACCAAGTACACCAGAATCATTGATAAGCCTTGCCATCTCGGACGCAGTACCACCATAGCCAAGCTTGAGATTATCTAACATCGTGTAGTTTTGCTTAGCAAAACCCTGATATGCATTCTGTATAGATGCCATATCAGTTCCCATCTTGTTGGCATTATCAGCCATATCTACAATAGCTGTGTTTGCAGTTTCAGCCGCCTTTTCCGTGTCACCGCCCAATCCCTGGAGCAGCGACGCTGAAAAGCTTGTTACAGTGTCCATGTACTCATTCGCCGACAGCCCCGCCGTCTTATATGCATTATTCGCATACTCTACAACCTTATCTGAGCTGTCCTTGAACAGTGTCTCAACACCACCGACAAGCTGCTCATAGTCTGCATACTCGCTTACAGCCTTAGCAGTAATGCCAGCTATTCCAGTAGCCACAGCCGTTGTTGCAACCACGGCGACCTTTGCTGCCTTGAGCGCAAACTTGCCGATATTGCCAAACACAGAACTCATCTTTTTGCTTGTCTTCTCTGCCTTGTCGCCAGTCTCTTCAATTTTCTCATTCGCATCTTCATTTGATACTGCGATTCGTCCCAGTATCTTAAATACTTCCAAAAGGGTCTACCCCCTTTCCTCAATAATAAAAAAATAGAGACACACGTTCTGTGTGCCCCTATGGTTTAAAGTTCTCTATGATTGACATAGAATCCCTTATGGTTGTTTCAAGTTCGCCTCTGCTCTCAAATGTTCCTGATCCGACAGGCTGCGAATTGCCACCTGATGTGCCATACAGCCTTGCCTTGAAGTCATTGAATGATATGTTCTCCCAGCACTTATGGATATACATATCCCAGAGCTTATCATCATCGTCAAGACGCACAAACGTGCATACAAACTCATCAAAGCTCTGATTGTCTATCATCGTATCAAGCAGAGTGTACGGATCCGCATATCGTTTAAATATGAGATCCATGAACTTGAGATAGCCTACTGTTTCTTCTCGAACAATCTTGAAACAACCTTGATAAAATCCGCAAAGCCCGGAAGTGTGACTGCATCATATAACATCTGTGTGAATACAGAGAGATCAAGATCTGCTATCTCATCCACAGCCATTCCTGACAGGTGTGATAAGCAGACAAATACCTCACGCTGACAGTCTGACAGCTTAGTCAGAATCACATCTGCAAGCTCGAATGCAAGACCAATACCCACATTCTCGAGGAACTTCGATGTGTCCTCATCATCCTCGCCATCACCAGCAAACTTCTCACGTTCTTTTGCAATAAGCTCTTTGAACCCATTGCCGCTGAATGAATCTTTGAAGTCTTTCACTCCAAGCTTGCTGAACAGCTTCAGGAATGCGGCTATATCTGTAGCCTTTGGATTTCTAAGTGTATATGGCTTGACCTCCTGCACATCCTCTACTGCCTCGGCATCTTCAACTACTTCTGCATTTTCTACTACTTCTATATCTTTGTTCTCTTTTATCTCGGTTGTTCCCATAATTGTCTCTCCTTTTCTATGTCAATTAGTCTGTTACTTTTGTACTGGAATCTATAGACTGCTGAACCTGCTCCGTCGTCGTGCCGGTAGGCAGATAGATGTGGTATGGCAGTGTATCAGCTGCTGGTGACAGATCCGCATAGCACTCCATTGTCAGCGCAAATGTGCCATTCTCCTTGTTCTTGCCCTCTATCTCAAGGCCTGATGTACAGAGAGCATTGTCAAATATAACGATAACAGGACGACCATCTAAGAATCTTCCAATATATCCAAAGTTTTCGATATAATCATCCTTTTCAATTCTTGCCTTGGATTCGATCACATCGTATCCTTCCGCTGTTGATGTGCCATTCTGCCCGATAATAGCCATCTTGATCGTCTCAGGCGACAGCTCCACCATGTTAGTATCCATCTGTGCTGTCTCGCCAGTTTTAACCGTCAAATCCTTAACCTTAACCACTGCTCCATCTACTTCAATATCCTTAAGTTCCGGCTTAATAGACAGCTTCGTTCCGCCGGATGTAGCACCGATCAGAGATTCAGCAAAGTTCCATGTCTTTTTTGATGCGTCGTACTTGAGCCCTTTGTGAATCGTTCCGGCACCAAACACAATGTTCTTCGGCGTCTTGTCTGTGATACCGGATGACTTGAACTCTTCAAAAGTTAATGTATCTGCCATGTTATAATCACCTTCCATTCTTATATTCTTTAATCGTCAAATTGATCTGTATCCGTTTGAGGTCTGCATCCCCTGTTGGCACCGGTGACGCATTCCCATAAAAAACGGCAACCCCCGCACCACTTGCAAGGATTGCCGTTCGTTCAATATTCTGTTCTATCTTCTGCTTGTACTTCTCCAGACTGAACCATGAGCCTCTTGTGAATCCATCTATGATGAATGTTATTTCCTGACATCCATCCTCTTCAGGAGTGTCACCCTCGGAGTATTCACCAACAAAGTATGCCTCCGGTGGGTCATCCTGCCACTCCATGAATGCATATGGTATCTCAAGTTCATCTGTGAGTACATTGTTGATATATGATAATGTTTCTGTCGTCAATCGTCACCACCGCCTTACTCACTGAACGTCTGATTGAGGATAGAGCCAAGTCGCTTGATGATCTTGCTCTTGGTCTTGTCAAAGGCTTTCTGTAAAGGTCTGAGAGGCTTCTTACCATAGGTAAAAACAGCTACTATATTTCCTGCCTTATCCTTTTTTACCTTACTGAATTTGCTAGCTTGTTTTAAGCTCATTCCATCAGGTCCCACAGGAGCCCACCATCCGCCTTTACGACCATTCTTTTTCAAGGCGTATTCACCTGTTCCATACTCTTCCCAGATAGCATTCTCCAAAGGATTTCCAATTACAGCCTCGCCCTTATCTTCATCGACATGGTGTGTCCATGCGCCCTTAGTCTGCCCTGTGTCAGTTCTTGTCTGTGCATCCTTGGTCTGAGATTCAATCTCACCTGCAGATTCATACAGGAATGCAACAATGGCATCATCAATGGCCGCCTCAACCTTTATTCTGTTGTCTGTGAACTCCACATTTCCCATCACTGCCCTCCTGTATACTTCAGATATATCTCAAGCTGCTCATGCATCCCCATCGGATCATCTATCAGCATGATGTCATATACCTGACCATCAATCACCATCCGGCTATTCTCGGCCTTGATCATGTCACTGAGCTGTTTATAATCAGCCACGAACATATGCGTGGATTCCTGCACCTTGGCATTGTATGTTGTGTACTTACTGTCACCGCCTGAGAGGTCAAGCCATCCGGTCAAGGTATCTTCAGATATCCACGTAACTTCCTGTTCACCTATCTCATTTCTGCTTATGCGCTTGATCTGTATGTCCGCAACTGCATTTCCGCCTATTCCTCGCATCTCAAAACCTCGCTTTCATGTACGGTTTTAAGAAACCAAGAAGTGACTTTGGATATCCCATGAGGGAATTGTCGCCGTCCATATTGAAATAGGTCACAGAGTGCCTGCTGATGGTCTCAGACTGTACACCGACCTTATCCCGGTTGTTCAGGTCCCATGAAAGCATGTTGGCTACTCCCAACTTGATATCCATCGGATATACTATCTTCGTAGCCATTACCACAGGCTCACTCACAAGCTCCTCATTCACCTCTATATGTCCATTGTCCATATCTACAGCCTTGATGGTGTATAAGCCATCATTGTAGTGCGATTCTGACACCTGTATAGTGTCGCCAACCTTGAACAGCTCAGATGAATACTGAAAGCCTGTCGCAGCGTCCACAGGAGCCACAAACCGCCTGTTCCTGTCCTGAAAATTATTATTTGTATATTTTCTGATCAGGAGTTCCAGTGCCTGAAGCTTAGCCTCAAGCACCGGAGCTTTCTCCTTGGTGTCTACGTATTTCTTAAGTTCATCGACAGTCATGATCATATGACCACCGCCTTACTTCTTAGGGATAACAGTATACCCGTCATGCTCCGTGAACCACTCTGCCATACGCTTTGATGTGATCTCTGCCTTTCCGTTTGCGAACTGGACACCACCGGCGCCAATTCCACAGTAAGTAGCGTTATCATTAACAGATACTGTCCAGCCTGTAGGCTCACTCTCTGTCTTTGGCTCTGCCACTACAGGCTCAATAACTTCACTTGTCTGTTCTACGGTCTTTGTTTCCTTTGTTGCCATATTCAATCACCCATCCTTCCTTATGCAATCTTGATATTTCTGAGTACACCTGCATGCTGTGTATTCTTCAGGACTGTAGCTGCGATCATCTCAACCTCTGCGTCCTTGACAGTGCCAGGCTCGTTGAAGTTTGGAAGATACTGATCGATTACAGAACCACCATTCAGGCTGATTCCGTGGAATCCATCGTTTACGTCAAACTTGACTGCATAGACGTCTGTAAGACCTGTTGTTGCCGAACTCTCCTTTGCGATGGTTCTTGAAAGTCCCTTCTTGACAACATGGCCAGCAGTTGCAGCACCACTGCTTACAGTGTAATAGTCCTGCATATCAACAAGCTTGACACCATCAATAGTAGTGATACGCTTTCCGAATGCTTCCTCACTCTCAGTCTTGTATCCAAGGATACGGGCTACAGTCTGAATCTTTGTGATCATCTCTGTGTTTGTAAGCACTGCATCAGCATCTGTAGTCTTGACAAGAAGGCTCAGTGCCTCATAGAACTCATCAGCATTAGACTTGATCGCTGTGATAGATGACAGATCAATAGCCTTGTCTGTGCCGTATTCTGTCGTTGTTCCTGCGAGCATGGAATCAAGTCCCTGGAACTCAGGGTGATCAGTTGATGCTGTTGTAGTTGCATCACCATTGATCAGTGTATAGTGGAAGAGGTTTACCACTGCCTTGATATGTTCCTCTATCTGATATGCCATATTGTCAAAGTTGCCTGCTACTCTATTGAGCACTCTGTCCATCTGAACAGCTCCGCCCATGATTGCAAGATTAGCCTCGCACTCCTGCTTAGTAGCCGCTGATGCAGTGTAAGAGCCACCTATCTTTCTGAACTCTGCTGTTGCTGGAAGTACCTTTCTGAGATACTTATACTTCATTGTTGAGCCACCACCTGATGCTGATACACAGTCATCAAATGTGAGCATCTGAAGTATTGTTGACTGTCTGAGAAAGATATCCACGATCTGTGAGAATACCTTGTCACTCATACCTTTCTTAAGTTCTTCTAATGTCATTGCCATAGTTTTCACCATTCCTTTCTACTTATTGGTTGTTATTTCCTTCGTATTTCTGTCTCAATGCCTCTGCCAGGTCCTTAGGTTCTGCATTCGTATTGCCCGGATTCCCATCTGGCAGCTTATTCTCAATGATGATCCTCTTGCCACCATCTGAGCCGGATGAAGCTGTGAACTGAGCCGGGAACTGTGTCTTTAAGTCTGTGAGCATATTGTCCCAACCTTTGATATGACCTTCATCATCGAGCTTAAGCTCCTCATTCTTCTCCTTGAGGGCTGTCTTGATCTTATAGGTCATGTAATCAGTATCAACCGCATGAGCCTCAAGCAGAGCCACCTTGATAGCTGAATTGACCTTAGTCTCCTCAAGCTCTTTCTGAAGCCTTGCATTCTCAGTCTCGTAAGTTGATATCTTCTGCTGCATGCCCTCATCACCCTTGGAAGCTTTCTTGAGCTCCTCAATAAGCTTATTTGCATTGCCAATCTCCGTGTCTTTGCCGGTGATCAGTCCATTGAGTTTTTCAAGCTCTGAATCATACTTCTCTTTACTGACGTACTTGCCCTCGGACAGATCTGTGTATCTTACATGCTTGAGTTTATCCGTCTCTGCGCTGTTCTTCTCGTCAATCTTCGCCTGTACCTGTTTGTACAATTCTTCTCCTAACAGTTCCTTTAATTCCATTGTTCCATCCTTTCTTGGCTTTAATCGTAGCCACACATGGCAGTTATCACTCTTGCCGGAGTTATTTTATCGTCACAGTTTTACCGCCTTAAGCCGATTTTTGGGCATAAAAAAAGACCATGTTTTTATCATGGTCTAAATTACTAATTATTTAATTGCATGAAAAAAGCACTCTGCTAATGCGGAGTGCTTTTAATACCACATATATTCTACTGTTTCAGGATAACTATCATTCTCAATACATTTTTCAATAGCCTTTATAGCTTTATTAAAATATGTCTTCAAATTAGCTTTGCTATCTTTTTGACAGTATTTATGCTCGATAACTTCATGTTTTTCTATATCATAAATAAATGTTCCAACATCCTGCTTACTATCTTCCGGGAAATACTCCGCTGATATTATATTATTCGTTTTTTTATTTTTCCCAATGTTACCATAATATTCATCAACTCCCTTTTGATAACCGTATTTTCTGGTAGCAATAGCATGAGCCTCAGTATGGCTCATATTTTTATTTTCTTTCTTCAACTTCATCTCATACAATTCATGCTCGATTAATACTTTATCATGATCCTTAATATCCTTACCACTCATAAGTCTTTGCCATGATTGTGCAATAGCGCAATCAGGTTCAAAAGAATCATTATTAAATAAATAATCTTTTATGCTCTGTATTTCCGTTTCCGTTTTTCCTATATTATTTGCTATATGTTTGCAATCTGTACTAAATGATTTTATTTCACGATAGTACATTTTAGCAAATGCCGTAGCCTCTTTACTATCAGGGTCCAATATTCTTGCACCTGTTATCATTTTAGCACTTGTATCCACATTTGCAACAGATTTTTTATTGAAATACTTATCAACGACTTCCAATACCTTGTTTGAATATGTCAAATCAGCACCATATTTTGGAGGTAATTCCAATTTAAGTTTAGACATTTTTGCCTGTGTAAATGCCTCGGCAAAAAATTCGTCAACACTTCTACTACTATGTTCATATGAACTGATCCATCTTGATGTATCTGATGTTTTATCAACATCTCTGTGATATTCTCTTTGTATTTTTTTTATTTCTTTCCAAAAATCTGCATCATTAGTAAGGCCGTACTTATCTGCTGTACTATTTGCAAGCGTATGTGCAAATTCATGAACAGCAGTGTTAACATGTGAATCCGATAATCTCATCACTGCACCTGACATATCAACATTACCAGCTGACTGTTTTGCCCCTGTCGTAACTTTCTGAAGCCTTGTCCTGTACTCATTTGACAGGTCTGATATAATTTCCTGCTGTTTTTCACGTAATTGATTTCTATCCTTCCAGTCAAACTGTATTATTTCTCCATTTACATTTGTAGGATTTATTTCATCAATCACTTTCAAATACTTCTCTTTGTATTCCTCAAAGTCAGAAGTCTTATCCAGACCAAAGTATTCCGCTCGATCTTTCAGTCGCTGAAGCTCATCATCATCCAATGCCCATCTTGCTCTCTGTAATAAGCAGCACCGGCAATTACAATCCTCTGCCGGATCTCCAAACATCCCAGGAGCCTCGACCTTACGACCACCGACCTCAAAAGGTTCATCTATTTCACGAATCTGTCCATCAAGCAGTCTATGCAGATCTCTTGTATTGCCGTCAAGCGTAGAGTCCCACTGCTTTACTATGTCCGCTCCTTTACTCTTAGCTATCTTTTGAGCATCCATAGCCGACTGTACTTGTATGCGGTGTCCTTCCGTTCTTGCTATACGGATTGAATTGTTGTAAGCCCTCTGGAATGGTGTATTTGCCATATGCCGTGAAAGCTTACCAGCTACTTCATTCCATGTTGATCCATTGGCTATACCTCTTGATACCTCTGCCCTAACTGCTTTCTTGAGGTATGTCACATCCTCGCCCATTTTGTCGTAGAGTGACTTACTGAGCTTGCTGTCCGTCTGAATAGCTCTCACAACTGCCGCCTGATCTATCGGCATGATGATCGGAATACCTGTCTGCTGCAGGTCATACATGACACCTGTGTATCCGTCTCTATAGCACTTGGTCAGGTAGTCAGACACAGTTGCATATGAGTTAGACTGCAAGTTGCTTAGAGCACCTTCAAGTTGTGCTTTCAAAGCCTCCTGATATTGTTTCTGGTATATGATGCTCTGCAAATTCTCCATGTCAGTTCTTGCAGACAACTCTCTGATCTTCTGCTCACAATCTTTCAGTGCCTGCTTATATGTATTCTTCAGACTGGCTATAGTTTTTTTCTCGTTATGCAGTTGTTCCTCGATTACTTCTTTCTGTCTCTTGTTCATATTACTCTAACATTGAATCATCAAGCTCGATTGCCAATTTGCAAATAGTTCCATTATCACTTGTCATATATTTTTTACCATTCAAATCAAATAAATAATGTTCATCTTGTTCTTTGTTAATTTCACACTTATACAATCCGTCAATAATAGCATTTTTATCTTTTAATGCAATCACACTCATAAGAACGATATTGTCAGAATATCCAAATACATTTGATAAAACAAAATTAACTGTTGTACTGTCTGATGTACTTAAATAATAATTGTTATTTGAAATATATCCATACACAGCAATTTTTTCATCTGTGCCAATAACAGATGCATCGGCGATGAAATATGCCAGATTTACATTTTCATAATTTGTAAACTCAAAAATTGCAGCTCCGTTTTTACCTTTTGAGTAACGCAACACCAATTTTTTAACTTGTATCGATACCGTAGATTGTACACGGCACTGTAAATTAGCGCCTACGGTTGTACCTGTCGTTGCTTGACCATTCAAGTATCTTCTTACCTCGAAATAATTTGACACGATCTGGCACAACCAACCGTTATCTGTATTGGTGTCTTTGTATAACAACCACTTACTACCACTTACCATGACCTGCACATTACAACCTAATGCTGTAGCAATCTCCTGCATCTTCTCATCTGTTATATCTGCCTCATATTCTTCCGAGCTGCTGCCCAATGTAACCTTCGTTTTATACAGTTTTATAGTCTTATACCCTAATATACTCATTATGCCTCCTGTTCTTCATACAAGCCATATATGGCTGTCAGTGAACCGTCTGCCTGTATCGTTGTATCGACATATCCGCTCACTCCATATCCGGCTGTTGGAATCTGCTGAATATTCTTAGCCATCGTGCTAAACGATGCTGTGCTTGCGGTATCAATTCCTTTTTCAGTGATAGCCTCCGCAAGCAATGTCTTGCCATCACTGACAGATTTTTTTAAATCATTTTCTGTTTTCTGTGTTGCATTAACAAATTCTGAAAATACCTTGCTGAGAGTTGTAGCAGATTGAGATGCAACATTAGGTACATAGTCGTCATATGTAGCTTCCAAACATGCCGTAAGCATTGGTTTGAACTTCACATTGTTCAGTGTTACACCTTCTTTTATAACGATATGTGGAACTCCAATCATTTTATTGGGTTCAATAATAACTCCTTCTTTATAGGCATTTTCTACATATGTAGCGTCTATATAGTATGTATCAATACTACTTCCAGCCGGAGCACCCAACAGCTTTGTTTTAAATTTTTTAGAACCAATCCAACTATAAAGACCAAAAGATACATTTTGTTCAGCAGTTCCACTTACTGTATATACTCCTTCGTTATCATTTTTTATAGTAACTCCCATATTTGTAAATGTACTGGCAGCCTTCTTTGGAAAAAGATTCACAATCACATCTTTTGTGCTTGCCTTTGTATCAAGCAAACCATCAACTTCTGTGCATTTATCTTCAAATTTTCTGTTAAGAGCATCAATGCTTGTTCCTATTTCCTTTACAGCTTTGTCCTGCTCATCTTTTAATTGCTGCAATGACAGACGGAACTGTGCAATTATATCTTTTTCCGTCTTATCATTAGTCACTTCTCCGAATTCACAGCCATCGAGAACCTTTCCAACCGCAAGTTCTGTATTGTATTCCTGTGTTATATTTGATTCGTGATCTACCTTAGTAAAACAGATCACAAATCCAACCATGCCAGGCACTCTGCAAGCTGTAGCACCTACAAGCCATGAAAATGTGATATAATCTTCATCGGTCACAGCTAAGTCATCGACTGCATAACAATCTGTTTCCTTGTCCTCATTCACATAATTGACCTTTATGCTGAACTCAGACATGTCATTATCCTGATAATATCTCGGCATTTTAAAATGCTTTCTTGTCACATTTTTATCATGATATACTCCGAGTATCTTCTCATTTCCCGGAAGTGTAATCTTTCTCAAATTGCTATCTATTTTGCAATATGTTACATTCTCCATCTTTATTCTTCACCACCAGTCTCTACATTTACCTCTTTCAACAGATCCTGCGCTTTTTTCGTATCGTCTTCTTCCTTTGCCGGTAACTTGTCTTTTATCTCCTCATAGTCAATATCTAACCAATCGCAAATAGCCTTAACTACAGTCTCATCATCAAGCACATTTGCAACGCTCAAGATCGTATTAATCTCTGCCTGTCTGGTTTGTGCTTCTGTCAGCTTGATCTGTGCATTTTCCTGCGCATTACTCATAATCTCATGAGTAAACTCAAACCGGACATCCTCAACCTGATATGCGGTTCCATCCGCATTGTTAATCTCATCTACGACTATCTCAACCAGTTTACGCAGCATTTTTTTTATGTTTTTTTCTACTTTATTTGCTTTTAGATCAAGCAAAGAGTAAGCCGCCTTAATTGCGATGTTAGTTGTTGCTGATGTATCTTTGAGACCCGCTGTATTCAAGCCCATACCAAACCGGTATATATTCTTTTCATCAAGTTCCAGCTTTGCCTGTCGTGCCTGATATGGTACATCAACAGTCTTGACATCTACGTCACCATCCTCGCCTACACCTATAATTTTCTTTGTCTTGAGATTTGTTTGAAGCTCGTCCATATTGTCCCCCTCAAAACCTTTGACTACATGAAGCGGTGTGTCAAAGTCTATAAGGTTATTTGACAGACTGGAGGCCATCAGATCATAGTCATCTATGAGCGGTTTTACCGGTTTAAGGCTTGAAATCTGTTTTCTATTATTGTCAATCCGGATGAATGGTATATAGCCGAATCCGTCAAAATATGTTTCGCCCTTTTTGTTTCCTTCTGTATACAATACATGCGGTCGTGGATTTACATGTTGGGACTCATCAAGCTGTAATTCTCCATCATTAACCTGTGTGTAAAACCAAGTTTCTTTTTCATCCCATACCTGTATACGCTTTATTATCTTTCTGCCTTTATCGATTCGTTCAATATAGTGATATATGGTATATTTGCATCCATCATCCGCATCTTTCTCTCTAACTTCAACTACATCCAACGGATCAGCGGAAGCAAATGCCATCTTATCTCTTGTATTCTTATAAACATACATATATGCCCAGCCTTTTACCTGCATATCAGTGATGCAATCTGAAAGTTCAGACATAAATCCATCGTTGTTGTTGAAATACTTATCCATGTAATCCTGCAACTTGGTATCATCCGCTATCACTATACGGTCGTCCGACAAAATATACTGTGTACACTGATCAACCAATTCCGTAAAGAACGGATGTGGTATCTTCACGTTGCTTCTGGTCTTGTCCTCTACCAGTTCGCCGTCCGCATTGTAATAGAACAATCTATACTTCTTTATGTCGTGATCGCCATCATAGTATCTTTCGCCTATTCTGGCGAATTGTTTTTTATCAGATGTTCTGTCACTGTCTATCAGCTCTTTTATTTCATCAATAGTTAGCATCTTTTTACCTCGCTATACCAGCCATGTCCCCTTCGGCTTATCATTCTCATATACACCAGTCAGTGCGTCAGGTGCATCATCATGAGCGTTCTTACCCTCTTTCTGATACTTCCTTATTGCTTTTGCAAAGTCTGGCCATCTGTCTTCCCAGTTCACCGGAAAGGCTACATTCTGCATTACTCCTGTACTGTTCGACAAGATTCTTGATGTCTTATTCTTTGATTGAAAGAACCACTGTATTTTAGTGTGGGTATTCCCTAATGCTTTCAATTCTCTTATTACATTCCTGCTGAATCCACGACCGCCATTGTTACTTTCTATCAAAGCATTACCGACATTATTCTTAGTCAACATCTGAGCTGTCGCTGGTTCAGTCACTTCCATAGGTGCCTTTGTATATAAGACATCAAGTATGTAGTATGTACTCTCATACATGCCATAACAAATAGAACACAGATAATCACTACCTGTGTCCGCTGTATCTGTATAATTCAATATATATTTGAACAGGCTATTGCCCTTACTATCCCTTGGAATATCCGTATATGTCTTAATATGGCTGTATAATCTGCCTTTGACATCTATTGGCTCCTGCTGATAATTCGCAAGGACTATATCCTTATTCATGTTCTTTGTTTTTATCTTGTAGTCCTTATATGACAGGATAGCTTCACAGAGCATTGTTCCATCGTCTTGTACTGCCTTGTAATTGATATGTACTACATCGTCATAATTTGCAAGTACATAACCGGCTAGATCCTTTGTTGACCATCTTGTCATTATTATGATAATCTTGAAATCATTCTCAGTTCTGGACAGCATTGTATTGTTAAACCAGTCAATCTGCTTCTGCAATACTGATTCATTGTAGGCTTCCTCACTGTTCTTGATAAGATCATCTATTATCATGATATTACAACCAAATCCGGTTGCGGTACCTGTCGGAGAGGTGGCAAGATAATTAGCCTGTTGACTGCCCTCAAGGCTCCACTTCTGTGCTGCAGCCTCTCCATACTTAATCTTTGTGCCAGGGAATATATCTCCATATGTCAGAATGCCCTCTGTAGGCTTTTCCGCAATCACATCCCTGACAGCCTTTGCAAAGGTTCCTGACAGGGTCTCATTATATGAGCCTGTCATAACCTTTTTATCTATACCATATTTACCGAATAGCCACTGGACAAATTTGGTAGCCGTTCGTGACTTTCCGTGTCGTGGTGGCATATTTACAACCATTATCTGTTGTTCTGCATCTTCCACGAACCACTGTAGCTTATCTGCAAGATCATGCAGAAAGTCTCTGTCGTTACTATAGAAATCAGGAGAGGTCAGCTTGCAATACTGCCAGAACTCTCTCCTTGATAGCTCTATCTTTAGCTGTTGCTGTAATAAAGGGTCATGTCTATCAAACGTCATCAATAAGTTTCTTCAATTCTTCGGTTGTAAGCCCCTCAAATGCATTTGGTGTGGTGTTCTTCACCTCCACCTTTTCTGTGAACATACCCAAATGCTTACCCAGGAGCTCCAATGCCTGTATCTTGCTGTAAGGCTTTATTTCAAAGCCGTCTCGACCCTTTTTTATAACTGCAATAGCTTTCTTCTGATCTTCTGTAAGTTCATCCGTCAGGATAGGCTCTACTGTCCTGTATTTCACCTGATTGCCGTCCTCGTCAAGTACCGGGACCATGTGTCCATCAACCTCTACCATAGCGTCCTTTTCAACCACTCTTGCATAGTCAGATGCTTTTGCAAATGCAATCAGTGCCAGTTCTCGTAGTACACTGTCCTGAGTAATCTCTGTGCGTTTTTCACGCTCTTTCTGACGTTCCTGAATATATGTTTTGACGTTAGCATTTGTTAGCAATCTACTTGCATTAACTCTTGCAGTCTCATCCTTTTTCACAGATGGATAAGCAACCTTATAAGCTCGTGTGCCATTAAGGTCAATCAGGTATTCATCACAGAATCTCTGCTGTTTAGCTGTCAGCTTAGCCATAATGTCACACCTTCTTTCTATTACTTCTGTTTCTTTCTCACTCTCTTCGGGATCACAATCTTGTACAGCGGTTTACATACACTCTTTACTTCCCCACCCAACTTTATAGTCGGCTGAAGTTTGTATATCTTAGTGCACTTAACCATCACCTTTATCATGGCTATCGGTAATGCCAATCTGCCAAGTACAGGATGTATGTATTCAAAACTATATTCAGGTCTCACGACCTCAAGCCTTTTAATCTCACTCATATCACACCTCAAACAAAATAGCCCAGTGGCAAGAGATTATCATTCACATTAAAGGGGTGGGAGAGGGTTTGTATAACCACTGGGCATAAGAAAAGGGACACAACCTATGGCAACGGCTATGTCCCTTATGAATCAATACTATATAATTTTACCACTACAGTATATCACAGTTGCTAGGTGCTATTCGGTGCTAAATGGTGCTATTTGGTGTCAACTTTTCAAAATCTTTATCCGAAATGCCTCAAGAGCAACTCCATGAATATGTTTTGTCCTGTCATATGAATACTTTATTTCAGATGCTATATCCTTTAATGACTTGTACTCTATATACTTCTTAAACAGAATCTTCATGTAGATAGGATTGTTCAAACTGTGGATCTGATTGATCACTCTATGCTTGAGTTCCGCAAATCTTACAATATCCTCCTGCAGCTCTCTCTCAAAATCAACATACTTCGCTATTTTCCCGCTTATTGATTCAGATGCACTTGTCTGTACCTTTTCCTTTGAATAGTCAAATGCCCCTAAGCCTATTGCATTGCCTTTAAGGCTATCTAATTCTATCTTCTTCTGCTGTATTTTCGCATCAAGCGTTTCTACCTGTTTCAGGTACTCTTTCGCTATATTCACTACCTTATCACCTCACTTACTTGTTTTCCCTGATGGAAAACTCTATTCCGGTTTCTTCCCTCAGTGCATCTATGAAATCATCCCAGATCACATCTCCATCACATATACACTCTGTCTTCAAATTGAATCGGTCAAAGAACTGTTTGATCCTTTTCTGACCAAATCCAAACTCATCTCTCAACACCATACAAGACATAATCAGCACAGTATCGATCGTATTCATCTTGATCTTCGTAACAGATTCTTCCAGTTGTGCTTGATTGATCTCTAACGGAATGAACATAGCTCTCCTTACTGCAAGCTCTTTCTTAGCCTCTTCCATGCCCTTATCCTCGATCAGCTTCATGATCCATATTGCACCAGCCATTCTTGCCTCATGTAACTTTCTATCCGACTTAGCCATGATAATTCACCTCACTTATTTAGATGCTAAACTTCATATGCAAATATTTTCCCGCACACTCGGTTTCCCAAAAATAATCTCCCATATACCAATCTTCGCCCATACAGGTCTGATCACACCATTCCTTGCACTCTTCTGTTCCCTGTTTGTTTCCAGTGTGATAATCAACTATATCAGCACAATCAATGTCCATGCCGTCAAGATCAAGATGTTCTTCCGCCCATTCTTTTATCTCTTCATTAAGCCTATTTCTGAGTTCAATTTTATCCACTATATCTTTTTGAATTTTCTTCATTTATATCACCTCACTTCTGATCTGAGCCGTAATGCGCTCCCACTCATGTATAAACGCTAATGCCCATGTAGCTGGGTATCGTTGCACTCCCATCTGTATTGATATATTCACGGCACGGCTCCAATCCGGATCACTTGCTATTTCTGTTGCAACTCTTGGCATATCTTACACCTCCATTTCTAATAAATCGGGATTATCAAAAATGTTTCCACACACCTCAAAATGCTCTCTTTCAAATTTGCCAATTGGTATTATATCCTCGCTTCCATTTTCTTTTGAGCAAATTCCACTTCCGTGCCACATAATTCTTATATAAGTCTCATCTTCCGGATAATCATCGTCTAGGTGTGCAACCATAATATCATTCTCCCAAATCAGATTGCCGTTCTTGTCTTTCATGCCGGTGCATTGGCAGATTGTGGGCGGGTCTACTTCAATCATATTAGGAATATCATTTGTCATTCCCCAGAGAATATATCTCTTTTCCCAAATGCCATATAAATAACCTTGCATCCATTCTCCGCTATCAACTCTCTTTGCCTTGAATAAATACCTATCTTTCATCATCGTCACTCTCCTCCTCATCAATTACTAAGTCCGAAAACTCTGATTCAATCAATTCTTCTGGACTTGAATAGTTATTTTCTCCATCAGGTTGTGCATAATAAACCGTATCCTCATCACATTTACCATCCTGCTTTAATTCAAAGTACAGATCATATAAATCTCCACCATAATCCTCATCCCAAAGAGACGTGTCTTCTTCACTATAATGCTTGCCCTTATATTCATATATTTTCATCCACTTATACCTCTCTTTCTGCCATAAGCCAGTTCAATGTACATTTCTGGCAAAACTTATCATCCTTGTGGCATTCTACTTCATTGAATCCTATTTCATTTGGACACATCACGATCATAGACAGATCTGTGTTGCTGAGCGACCGGATATAATCTCCGTTGGTCATTGGCTCGTAGTTGTCCGTCACATTCTTGGTACAGTGTGCACATGGCTCCTGTTCACTACTCATGTTTATATATTTGCATGTATTACATCTTCCCTTTGAACTGATGTCTGTCTTATTTGCAAAAGTATTTTTGTCAATCATGTTGTTGCTATTTCCATACAAATACTCATAGTTTATTGGGTATCCCTGAACGATTATATTTTCCACAATCGTTTTTTTCACCTTTTCAGGCACCGCTCTGCGCCCTGTTTCCCATGATGCGATTGTACGTTCACCATATGCCTTCCCTGATCTATTGCTAACAACACCCATGTCCTTTAACCAATTTGCAAATCCTGCTTGTGTCAGCCCCATAGCTTTTCTAATCTTTTTCATATGTTTCCCAATAATGATTTCCATCGAATCTCTCCTCTCCTGATCATCTCAACAATATCTGTTCTGGTGAAACTCTCCCGGTAGCCGTATTCACTCTTCATCAGTACATGGTAATCGTAAACCTCCACAATGGTCCATTTCTTCCAAGACTTCACTGGGATGTTCTCCTCTTTTCCAGCTTTTGTGAGTATCTTCACGACCTGCCCCGGTCGGCAGACCATGTTGTATGTAATTTCTATATCAAAATTTGTCATGTTGTTTCTCCTTTTCTATTTTTGCGCAAAAAAATACCAACCATCGAATAATGATGGTTGGTAGAGTTATATATTATTATTCAAATTTTGATACCGTAATTAATCTATCACAATTTTTACATTTAATATACATCTCAACGATTTCTCCATTATCGTCTTTTTTACCATAAATTATCGGTTCCTCTAAACTTCCGCATTTTTCGCACTTCCAATTTTCTAGTTTTTTCGTAATAAAACTAAATGGTGTTACCAAAAATTTTTTACTTTTCATATATTTTCTTCCTTTCGCAATTTGATAAAAAAAATTATACCACTCCAACCATCATTATTCAATTTTCAATGTGCTACTATTCCATTTACATATTTAATGCATTAATCAATTTCGACATATTTGCACTTGATATCTTTAAATCGTTCATTCCATACCTCCATCTATAAAGTCAAACAACGTCGGTGAATCAACCTCATTCTCCTCAGACTGCAGATAACCAACACCATCTCTGAAGTAATCCGGATTGAGCTCACATCCCTTGCCAAATCTGTGCATCTTGACCGCCATCATCGGTACAGTCATAAGACCGCCGAACGGATCATATACCACATCGCCCGGATTGCTGTACCTGTTGATAATCCTCTCAACAATATCAAGCTGTAAAGGACATACATGCATGGTTGCCCTTCTCTGGCTCTGTGTCGTATTAAGAGTTCTCATTCTGTTAATATCATCCCATACCTCAAGCTGGTTCCATGATCCCGGAGCTACTACCATGAATGTAGCTGGTAATCTTCCATCCATATCAAGCTCCTTTGCAAGTGCCACATGCTCCTCATAGTTATATACATGTTCTCTGCTGTACTGTCTGTATACTCTCTGCAGGTTGTCCACAGATACGCCCTCAAGTTCTTCTTTACTCACAAGTCTGTTTCCTGAACTTCGCCAGTATCCATGTGCATCTATCTGCCACTGTGCTCTTGTGTATTCATCCTTTGACTTTGTAACCGGTTCATCAGCGTATGCTTTACTATGGTCCGTTGGCAGCTTACGGAATAACAGGATATATTCAGGACATCCAACTCCCATCTTAGTACCATCCTTACACTGTTCCGTCCATCCAAGGCGGTAGGTCTGGTTGTTCTCTCTTACAACATCCGTCACAACTGTGATCATGCCAAAATACTGAAATCCATGGCTCATATAATGTTCTATACAGTCAGCGTGAAATGGTTCAATAGTTGGCATTCCTGTTCCGGTGGCATTTCCGAACAGCACTCTGTCCTTGACATGAATAGCTGCAACTCTTCCCGGCTTCAACACCCTTAAAAGCTCCGGTGTCAAGAAATCCATCTGTTCAAAGAACCTCTCTGTATCCTGATTGTGTCCAAAATCGTTATAATTTGCTGAATATTCATAATGATTACCGAATGGTATTGACGTATGGATCAGATCAATGCTGTTGCTTTCCAGCGCTCTTGTTTCTTCCACACAGTCACCATATACGGCTTCATAATGATTTCCTCTTACTGTTCTTTCTTCTCTTGTACCTTCCACACCCATCTTCCTTTCTAACCGCTCTGTTTTATTCGCTGAATCAAGTCCATACTTTTTCACGATCTCGATCATCTTCTGCACCATATGATCATGATTCTTCCATTTCTCAATTAAAGCATTTTTAATCTCTCGCTCATTCTCCATATAGATTATGTCTATAACCACAGTTTCTTTTTGCAAGAATCTATAGCATCTGTGAATAGCCTGTATGAAGTCATTGAACTCATAATCAATACCAACAAATATCTCCCTGTGACAGAATCGCTGAAAGTTACATCCTGAACCACTGATTGACTTCTTTGTTGCAAATAGTCTCGTTTTACCTTCTGAGAAATCTATAACTCTCTGTTCTCTAAGGTCATAATCCATAGATCCGTATATATCCACTGTCTCCGGCAGAGCTTTCTTGATCGCATGTCTCTCTGCTTCCTGATCATGCCACAATATAAAATGATCATCCGGCGAACTGTCTACAATCTCACGCATCTTTTCTACTCTCTCATTGATACTCTCACGCTTCACCTTTGCAGCTTCTTTCAAACCTGCAGATGCCTGTGTAAACAACTCCATTTGCCCATCTTTATCAACTGTATCTCCATAGTGAACCGGTATCTCATGCCATCTAACATCCAGAGGTGGTAAGTCATAACCATTATCAGAATAATCTGGATTGAGATCCGATGGCTTTGTAATGAAAAGTGCCCAACTACTCACCCACAGCCAGAACTCATCTTCCATGTTTGGGTACAGTGTCAGGTTATTTGCCTTTGTTGAATCCCTCTGAAAGAATCTTGTAAGTGCCTGCCCTGTATCCATGACTTCAAGATATCCAGCATAGTGTATAAGCTCCTTGTACTTGTTCGGTGATGGTGTAGCAGTCGCTACGAGCTTGTAAGGTACATTTTTGAACTTATCAAGGAACGTCTGGTATGTCTTAGATCCAAATGATCTAAGCACGGATGCTTCATCAAGTGAGGTTGCCGCAAAATACGATGGATCTATATCTCCGTCTCTCACTCTCTCATAGTTCGTCAGAACGATCTGACTTGTGCTTGCCTCAACCTCTTCCATGGTTCGGCAATACTCTGGTTTCTCATAGCCCAGGAGTTCCACGGCATCCCTTGTAAACTCCTGCTTAACTCCAAGTGGTAATACGATCAATGCTCTACCACCTGTATGTTCTGCTGCAAGGTGACAAAATTCTATTTCCTGTGCAGTCTTACCAAGTCCGAAAGACTCAAACAAGGCTCTACGTCCACCTTTCAGTGCCCATGCCACTGCATCTCTCTGGTGTGGCTTTAATGCTTTGTTAATACGGTTCTTGTCAACCGAAAAACCACTATCAACTGCAAGTTCTATCTTGCTTTCTAAAAACTCTTTGTAATTCATGTTTAAAAGGAACCCGATATATCGTTACCCCGGCCGGAGGTTCGGCTCCTTTCTTTGATTTATTTTCTCCGGAGTTCTTTCAACTCCTCAAGCATATCTGCGATCTCTGTATGATACTGTCTGTTCAGTTCAATAGCTGTATCATCTGCATCCTTCTCCAATCCGGCATGTCTTGCTTCCCATCTCTCATGCTTTATAGCTTCGTCAATCTCCATCCGTTACCTCCTCAAAATCATATGATCCGCATAAGGGGCATATAGCCCGGTACTCATATGCAGGCTGTCCATGATATTCACCCATGCACTCTCTTTCCATGTCCGGCTCTTCGAACTCTTCCTGACAGTCAATGCATTTATACATCTCTGCCTCTCCCTTCCAACATCATCATGCTATTGCTCTGTATCTTCTGTATCGCACTTCTGAGCTTTGCCGGCATCAGCGCATCCTTTTGCTTCCGCTTTGCAAGCTCCTCATAGACCATGCGGAAATTCGCCCGATCAATGTCGATATTCTCACTCCTGCAAATATTCACAAATCCGCCGATCTGTGTCACTGTCCTTGCGGTCAGATCATCAAGTGTCATCATTGCATCCTGCGGTCTGTATGATCCATACATTCTGATCGCATGTAAAACGGTCTCCCATGCCTCACTCCATGCCGGTATCTCTCCCTGTCTTACCTCACAGCACATCTGACGTATCTCTGCGATACTTGGGGACCATTTGTTTGTTGATACCCATTTGTTGAGTGCTGTCTCTGCCACTTCATACGTCAGATCCTGAAGCTGTCTGTACCAAAGCTCCATTGCCGGTCTATTCGGCAGTAGATTCTCTCTGGGGTAGTATGTTTTCAAGCCCATTGCAAACTTTGCAAACTCCTGTTCCGTCATTTTGCTTTGCTCCTCTCCACTTTTCACACCTGCCATGCATCTGACGGATCTCGTCTATGTACGAATTATCAAGATCACAGACATGTAATACTCTGCTTGTGTCTGAAAGCGTACAGGTCTGGTTGTGTCTGCAGGTGTTACATCGTTTATTTTGTTTCATGCTCATGTATGATCTCCTGTTTTGCTTTCTCGATAAGCTCATTCAAAACTGCCTCTCTCTGCTCATCGACCTGATCTGCTATGCCGAATAACTCTGCCAGTGCAGCAGTTGTGATCTGAGCCCATGCGATCTGCTCTGCAAGTGTATCGTTCATTTCTGACACTTTGCTTCTTGCTTCTCTCCTAGCCGTCTCATTGTTCCACCACCAAGTGAATACATTGATCAATAATGCAAAGCATGAAATACACTGTCTGACCAGACGACCCTTGCCATAGTGTCTTGCAATCAACTTAATTTTTCTTGTTGCTGAATTATCCATCTCTTTCTTCATCTGCGAAGCCTCCCTTTTCTGCTCGTTCCTGCGCCCATTCAGCCATCATCTTGTATGATTCATCCAACTGATCCGCTACCCGGTTGTTACTTGCTCTTGGCGAATGGGAATACTGCTTATTCTCACCCTTAAGCTCATATACCCCTGTCCATCCCTGCATGATCGATTGATTCAGTATCTGTACCTGCTCATACTTGTCATGGGATAATGTCTCAAGCTTGTTCATCATCAAGGTAACTGCCCTGTCACTCATCGGTTTTTTCATACCCTTGCGAAATTTAATGAACTCATGAATAGCCTCATCCAATTCCGGCACATCACTATACACGACCGGATCTGGCTTCTTGTGTGACTTGACCGCCTTTTTTGTATGTGCGTTAGCACATATTTTTTCTGGAGTATGTATATACTCCTCATTATCACAATCATTATCATATTCATTATCATATTCATTATCATATTCATTATCATTATCGGCTTTTCTGGGTTCAGTTGGGTTTTTCTCGGTTTCTAAAATAACCGTTTGGTTTTCTGAAAAACCATTCGGTTTATTTGGGTTTTCTTCGGTTTCTGAAATAACCATTTGGTTTGTTGGCCTGCCGCCTTTCTTACCATTGGATCTGTTGCGCTCACATTTCTCCTCATACTTGGTATTATCTTTATCCATCCGTTTCTTAATGAATGAAAAGCACATAGCGAGAGCACTACCCTTTGGCAAATCAGGGACTTCACCGGTCTCCTGATAATCAATCAGAGCTAACATCAACTCACCGATCTGCTCTGGTGGAAGCATTTCTAAATGCTCTCTATATTCGGTATAAAAGACGAAGCTCTTTTTATCACTCATAGCCACTGTACTCCTTTCATTTTCTTGCATACTCCCTGAAAGCCTGCTCATTCTTCTGCCGCATATTTCTCACATATCTGTTACCGGCAAGCCACGGATTTGCCGCCTGTATCTTCTGTCTTGTACGTCTCACTGTCTCGGTTGTTGGTAAGCCGAACTCTGACAGATGCAGGAAGAACTTTGGCACAGAAACATGATCAATATTGTATCCATGCTTTTCTCCAATCTGCTTACATACGAGATAGTACAACCGGTTATCACTACTTCTTGCTGCTATATCTTTTTCAAGGACTTCATAAACAACATCCTGTGTTGATATCAACTCTTTTTTCTTCTCTTCAATGAGGTCTGTCATCATACCCTCTATACCTCCTTAATTCGTATTCCATACTTATGGAGCATCAATTTCCGCTTGATCACATAGTCTTTTGTTCTCATGCCCTTGGTGTCTTCCACGACTATATTCTCACCCTCTTTGTAGACAAAATCGGCAACATAGTAGCAGCTCTGTTCTACGACCTTACCGGGCTTATATTCGCCCTTATGAGGTCCAGCCTTGTACATCTCAGTCGATTGTTCTCTCTGCCTCGGTATAAGCTCGTATCTGACCTGTCTCTTGAGGTCTGTGATCTCTCCTGCTTTCTTAAGCAGCTTAAGCTCTATGTACCGGTTTGCTTCTTTCTTGGAATCAAATAGAATCCCATCGACCTCAACCTTTTTATTTCTGTACTTTCTGCTATTCAACGATGCGCTCTTTATCCACTGTGGATTCATCAATCAATGCTCCTTTCTCCCTGCCACCTTACCGGGTGACAGGGAATGCAAATATTACAATGGCTTATACTTATCTGTGATGTGTCAATGTATATGCCATGAACAAATATCTCTTTTATCCGAACAATGCAGCTTCTGCAGCATTCATCTGTGTGCTGTCAGCACTCTGCTGATCTTTACCTGTATCCGGCTGTGTCATCTGCTCTTCCTGCTGTTCCGGTACATCTGTTACAGTGGTATCAACATATTCCTCATTGTCATTCTCGACATATGTAGCATGTCCACTCTCATCAAATGTTGACATATCGCCCTCAAAGGCCTTTTGAAGCTCAATGCTCATAACACCCCACTTGGAAATTAACTGACGGAGCATGGTCTTGTAAGCCATGCCATCAAAATTCTTGTACCAGAATGATGAATACATCCACGAATCTCTCGGATCATAATTACCGGCTTCATAGTCAGCAAATGACACCTTTTCTTTCTCGCCATACTTTGTGTTAATCTTTACAGCATCCTTGCTGAATGCCTGTGAATACTTGTCCGCATGAGCAAGCATCTGTGCCTTGCTCCAATACAATGTTTTTCTGAATCCATTTGTCAGCTCAAACATTGCATAGTAGCCGATTGTCTCAGCTTTTTCACGCTTGTCCCAGTCATCAACCATAAGATTGACTTTGATGTCCTCATTGAGTGGGTCAAAGTATTCCAGCTCACCTTCTTTAATGGCTACTACGTTCAGTCTCTTATACTGACCGGATCGGATCGCAAGCTGGATATATCCCTTGTATCCCATCTGGAACTGTGCCTCTTTGGTACCTGCCTTGGTATTATTGAACGGGACCATGTAATAATGTCCGAGCTGTGGAGATGGTGAAAGCTGTAAACTCTCACCAAGAAGTGCTGCTGAAAGAATCGACTGATTTGTGCACTCCTGAAGTGTAGGGTTGGTGTTATATGCTGATACGATAGCAGAAATGAAACGCTGTCCATTCTTACCACCAACTACCTGATTAATCTGATTTTTTATAGCATCCTGTGTAAGGTATGCTGTAATTCCCAAATTCTGCTGTGCCTTGCTTTTTTTCACTAAACTATTATTAACTGCCATTATTTGTCCTCCTCATTAAAGCTAAAAAGTTCATGTAACAACTGATCAAGTTTTTCCTTTGTTTTCTTAATCTCCTCGTCAAGTTCCTCATCTGTAAAAGAACCAAGCTTTATAACATTGTCTAATTTCTCTTTTGCAACACACGGTGGATAGTTTTTATGTAAGAATCGTGTGTATCCTGCCAAAACAGCAGCTACCTGTGATTCTACTTCATCCTCAGAGCCTTCCATTCTCAAGTGACTTCCTTTTACCTCTATCATGCTTTTTTCCTCCTAAATAGCTTTAAATTCTATGTTTCTGCTCTTAAAGAACCCTTTCAATGCATAAGCATCTTCCGTTGTGAGCAGCACCTCAAATCTGACTAACATTCTCTCCGGTGTGCTGTCAGCACTCTGCACCGGTTCAGACGGTGTCACAGCCTGCTCATTCGGTTCTGCCGGTGCAATTACCGTCTGTTCTTCCTTAATCTCCTTTGCCTTGCGTTCTTCCTCTGCCTTTCGTGCTTCTTCTGCTGCTTTCTTTTTAGCCTCGGCTTCAGCCTTTGCCTTTGCGATCTCTGCCATTCTCTGTGCCTCTTTGATGGCTTTATTTATATCAAGTGTCTGCTTGTATACCTCTGTCGCCTCAAAGCCAAATTCCGGCAGATTATGAAGTGTCAGCACATCATCACCAATCTGGTACATTCTTGACCGCATCTGTTCCTCAATGCTTTTCATCGAAGTGGATGCATTCAGCCACTTAGGATCCCAAATCTTTTCAAGTGTAACGAAACTCTGAAAGCCCATGCCGGCAAATAACTCCTCAATATCTTTCTGCTTCTTGGCTTTCTTCTGATCTTCAAATTCTTTCACCTGCTTGTCGATCGCAGCTATAGGTTTGTCTATAATTCCAATGATTTCATTGACCTGTGCTTCAAACTCATTGAATGGATGCATATATTCCTTTTTTCTCCGTATACAGTCATCCTTAATTGTCTTTTTCAGCTTGTTAAGTGTTGCTCTTTCTTTCTTGGCATCCTGAATCTGATCATCTGTATATACAAGAGTCTCATAAAATGCCACTTTCTCAGTCAACTCTGCTTTCAGTTCCTCATAATTGAAACTGATCTTTTCCGGTATTGCTACCTCATTCACTCTTAATTCCATGTACATCCTCCCACCATAGCCAGTTCATACTGACCATCTTTGTTTATTTTCATCATGCTAATGATCCGGTCTGTCTGTTTCTGTCTCTCCTCTTCACAGTCGCATCGCTCTCCCGGATCAAGGTAAGCGCCACACTGCGGACATTCGTTGTAATACATTGCCATTTCCTTTCATATCTCCGGAAGTATCAGCGGCGGCTCTTTCTTCGCCTGTACGCTCTCCCAGAAACTTCTCTCAGCATCAATAAGATACTGAATGTCATCCTCTACCTCTGACCGCTCTATCTTATAGTGCCTCGTCTGCAGGTATACATCACCGTTAAACTCCGACTTAAGCTGAGCCTTGAGCACCACAAAGTCAAATTCCGTCACCATGAGATAATGCAGCACCTGTATGTAGTAGTTGTCCGGGATTCTGTGATCCCACTTCTCTTTTTGCATGGACTGTAAGATATTCGTGGTCTTACATTCCCATATGCCTTTACGACCATCCTGATCTATAAGCCATCCATCAAGGCTTGCATGTGCCCACGGATACTTGTCATTGAACCAGATATTATTTTCTTCATAACACACCTGGTATTCCGGATAGTCCAATTTGAACAATTCTCTGAGAAGCGGCTCAGCTTCTGTTCCATATTTCACATATGGCTTATCCGATATATCCACCGGTTCAATTCCATATGCTTTTTCTTTCCAAAGCTCCACATTGCTTTTATATGGGTTCATTCCCATAATAGCCGAAGCATCCGAACCACCTATCTTTGTTCTTGCCTTGAGCCATTCTTCATGACTGGATAACACTTTCATCTCAACCATGCTTTTCTTCTCCTGCCTACCAGATAAGGGAGTGTCAGCAGTACACCGATCAGAGCCTGTCCAAGGTGTGCATACCATGGTTCAATGATCTGCATATCCATGGCGAACGCAACTGAGTTTGCTGCTCCGAAGATCAGGAATAAACCAATAGCACACATGGTATAAACCGCATATCTGCATATCTTCTTTTTCTTCATTTGCTTCACTATCCTTTCTCACTGTGCATCCTGCAACACCGTCCCACCTTCTGCAACTTTCTTAGGATTGAACGGTGGTACTCTTCTGCCGGCTTTCAATTCTTTGCGGTATCGCATAAAGTCTACAAGCGCAAGATAGTTGACATATGTCACACCAAAACCATCCAATATGGTGTATTCACTGTATCTTCCTTTTGCAATGTATATCGCCAGCTCCGATAATCTGTTACATACCGTTCTTATCGATATTCCAAATTCCTCGGCAATCTCGGCTTTTGTCATATATGGACCGGCTTTTACATATCTAATTCCTGTTATATCCATTTCTTACCTCTCCTTTCTCCTTGCCATGTGCTATACTAAAGAAAAATCAAAGGGAGTCTTTATCATGCAAATAACCAAATCTGATATCAAAATACTGAATTATGTCCACCATCGTCATTTCCGACCTGTCACCTATATGTCTCTTTCTGGTAAATTTAGCAAGCATGAAGTAGACAATCTTATTAAAGGTGAACTCTTGTCCTACGTTCCTGTAATCGTTGATTATCAAGGAATCCCATCGGAAAAGCTTTCCGCCGAATCTGCAATATTCCTTACCAAAGATGGTATATATGTGGTTGAACAGAATCAGTGGTTTGATACCCAATATCTGCTTACGCAGATAATCGTCCCTATACTGGTTGGTGTTGCAAGTGCCGTCATCACAACAGTCTTATTACGATTACTGTAGCTATGCCTATAGCTGCTCCTATCAGTCCCATCACTGCAGGTCTGATGTAATCGCACCAAAGATCTTCCATGAAGTACGGCTCCTTGAGTTTCTTCTTAATCTTTTTGAACATCTATGATCTCCTTTCTTGTTATGTGTTACAATGGTAAAAAACTAAGGAGGTTCGCTCTATGTATGAATACGATTACGATAAAGTCACCCTAAATTTGGAAGAAAAATATAAACTCTTTATTACCAAACGCAAAAAGAAAACAACCGAAAAGTTCTTAGGTGATTCTAAAAACTATTTACTTGGAATTCGTTTCATTAAAGCCAACTACTCTGGTCAGCGAAATGAAATAGGTGAACAAATACCTGATGGTACATATTCTGTAACCTGGTATTATGGCCGTTATCTTATATGGAAAAGGAATAAAGCTTTTTATGGAATGCTTTCATCGTTTGTAACTCCTATAGTTGTTTCCATAATTACATCAGTACTAACAGTAATAGTCCTACGCATATTAGGCTTAGGATAAGAATTGCGGTTCTGTATCTGCGTTCCTTCTTGTAAAGATGTTCAAAGAACTTCACTTCATCATCTGAAACTGGAAAAATCTCCTGGAAGGCTTTTCGTTCTTCTAGGATTTTTTCGTTCTTCATCTCTTTTTTGATGGCTTTCAGGTCATTTGCTTTCAATGTTTTGTTTAACTCCTCTGTTGTCATGCCTCTCCTTTCTTTTTTTGTCTAACATATTAGACATTTTGATTAAAAAAATAACTCACTAACACTTCTGTCAAGAGCATCTGCTATTTTTCTAAGCGTTCTTGTCGATGTCTCTTTTATTGTTCCACTTTCAAGGCCAGATATAATCGTCCTTGATACTCCTGATTTTATGGCAAGATCTTCCTGAGTTATACCAGCTTTTTCACGAATCTCCTTAACTTTATATTCCACCTTTCTACCTCCTTTCTTTTGTCTAATTTATTTGACATTGTAAGTTTAACATGTTGAACACTGTATGTCAATAACTTTGTTCAAAATGTTTGACATATTTTTGCTATTGTTGTACAATATAGTAAACAAAAGGAGGTGGATGAATGACATTAGGCGATATCATAAAACAATACAGAGATGATCACTCACTTAGTATGGATGCATTCTCCGAACGTAGCGGAATAAGTAAAGCTTACATTTCTTTATTAGAGAAAAATAAACATCCAAAAACTGGAAAAGAAATATCACCATCGATTCAATGCATCCGACAAGCTGCACAAGGTATGAATATAGATTTTGATGACTTATTTGCCTTACTGGATGGAAAGGTTGAAATTAATACTCCTCAGCAGTCACAAGCTATTCAAGCTAGAAAAATCCCGGTACTAGGTCGTGTCGCTGCAGGCATTCCTATAAATGCAGTTACTGATATTATTGATACCGAGGAAATATCAGAAGATCTGGCTAAGACAGGTGACTTCTTCGCATTAAAAATAAAAGGCGACAGCATGGAACCTCGTATAGTAGATGGCGATGTTGTCATTGTCAAGCAACAGGAAGATGCCGAGAACGGTGATACTGTGATTGCCCTTGTGAATGGTGATGATGCCGTTTGCAAGCGTCTCAGAAAATATAGAGATGGATTGGAGCTTATATCTAACAATCCTGCTTATGCTCCGATGTTCTTTGACAAAGAAACTATAGAGACTAAGCCAGTGAGAATAATTGGCAAGGTCGTAGAATTAAGAGGAAAGTTTTGAGGTGTTAAATGAATAAACTCGCAAATATTTTTAAATCACTAAAAGGTTCTTCATCCCAAAACATCTATGATCCTTGGGTTGGACAGAATTCAACATCAATTTGTTCTGATGTATGTTTTCTTAATTATGTCAATAATAAATGTGTAGGTAATAGTGACGATGACTATGCTCGTGGTGTTTCTTCAAATTGGAATATACATCATCCGTTAGAACGACACCAGCAACTAATTAATGCAGGATTTCTTATTCCCGCAACACCATCTATTACTCTACAGAAACTAAAAATATCAGAGTTGAAAGATATTGTAAGAAAATACAATTTGCCATCTACAGGGAAAAAACAAGATTTAATACAAATTATTGTTGATAATATTCCTATTACTGCATTGAATATATCTCCTGTTTACATTCTATCCAGTAAAGGACAGGAGTATATAAATAACTATCATTATTATATTGATGTTCAGAAATATTTATCTTGTCACATCTTCACTTTGCAAGAATTTGAGACAGTAAAAGCAAGCCACCCCTATTTATCTGTAGATGATATTGTGTGGCGGCTTTATTCGGATAAATATTCCTATTACAGTTCCGAATTTCAGCATGGCACATTGCGCAACATTAACTTTTATAGATATAAATTTGAATTAGAACATGGACACAATAAAGATGCTCTGGCATATCTTATTGCCACCCTCTATTTCGATATTAACGGGACATCCAAATTTCATAACTACTCTGATTATAGTGTAATTGATTATTTTTCAGAAAATATACATGAACTAGCATCTGAATACGACTCTTCTGTTCTAAACAAGGTATTCCGAATTGCTGATTCAGCTATAGAAATGTCAAGAATTGCAACAACAAAACCATTTTGGGATAACAAACTTTTGATTCTATATGAAACATTTAGTAGAAATATATTTGAACAAATTGTTCAGGAATTGCTAGATGGAAATACTATTGACTTGGAAAAATACAGGCAGTATGCAAATCCTAACTGCCTATAGATGATTTAATGATTGATAGCATCATCTTCAAATAACGAAGGTGATTATAAAAATCCCCCAGATGTTGGTAGCATCTGAGGGAAGTTACCCACAAACCGAAGGCTTATGAATAACGTATCAGCAAACTACATTATATCACAAGCCTTCTCATTTTGATAGGCTTATTTTTTATGCCTATTTAGATAGGAGTGAATTATTATGTGGTGTGAGACACAAAAGAACGGTACTGTGAAGTATTGTGAGCGGTACACGGATCCGCTCACGGAGAAGGTTAAGAAGGTCACTGTGACGATGCAAAAGGCATCACCGCAGAATAAGAACAAGGCGGCGAGAATCCTCAATGCCAAAATCGATGTTGCATTGGATTCAGTATATGCAGACAAAAAGACTACTTTAAGAGAATTGCATGACGCATATTCCGCAGCTCAATGTGTGACATATAAGTTATCTACGACTAAAAGAAATAATATAATAATCAATTCTGTTCTTGATATCTTAGATGAAGATGCTATTGTCAACAATCTATCGGCTCAGTATGTAAACAGTAGATTCCTTGACAGTTGCAAGCCTATATCAACGCTCAATACATATATTACGAGATTTAAAGCCATGCTTAATTGGGGATATAAAAATGACTACCACGATAATTACTGGCTTATCAGTAAACTTGAATTATTCACAGATCAGACACAGGAAGAAAATATACAAAGTAAATATCTTGAACCAGCAGAAATCGCCAAACTACTTGAATATATGCAAAAGCAAAATATGTGGCACTGGTATTATGTCACTGAATTTCTTGTCCTGACTGGACTGCGTTTTGGAGAGCTTGCAGCACTCAAAGATTCTGATGTAAGCTTGCAGGACCTTACTATTCACATAGATAAAACTTATGATTCAAATAACGATGTGGTTACTACTCCTAAAACGGATAATTCTATCAGGGATATTCACATTCAGCCGGAATTGATTACCGTAATCCAAAAGATACGATTATGGAGGAAAGAAAAGATGTTAGAGTGGAATCTGTCAACCACTCTATTTATTCCAGACATCTCTACTGGATCATATATATCATATGCTGCGTATGATAATTATCTAAAAAGAAAATCTAAGCTTGTGCTCAATCATCAGATTTCACCGCATAAGCTCCGTCATACGCACGCATCATTGCTCGCTGCGAACGGAATGACTCCAGAACAGATTGCAAGAAGACTCGGACATAGTAGAAGTGATGTGACTAAGGATATATATATTCATGTCACTCAGCAGGTTATTCAGACCGACAACAACACTATTGATTCTATTACCCTCATTTCATGATTTTATAATTCTGCCCCTTTTTTGCCCCTAAACCCATTTTTTAGGGCAACAAAAAAGCCTGAAACCCTTGATTTCTCTTGGGTTTCAGGCTTTTAATTTAATGCCGGCGACCGGAATCGAACCGGTACGGGAGGTTAGTCCCGCAGGATTTTAAGTCCTGTGCGTCTGCCAGTTCCGCCACGCCGGCATGTCCTTTGGACAATGGGACCTACAGGGCTCGAACCTGTGACCCTCTGCTTGTAAGGCAGATGCTCT
>ERZ827512.195-NODE-195-length-95420-cov-8.224894_pt1 | contig 95420 bp, 99 predicted proteins | sample MGYA00519916_ERZ827512 | MGnify/ENA primary metagenome ERZ827512 (study PRJEB31778, sample SAMEA3449335) | human gut metagenome | biome: human gut; feature: human-associated habitat; material: faeces | place: United Kingdom | collected 2010/2012 ... | reverse complement strand
ATATTTGAATTTAGAAAACTTACAAAAATCATCTTGACAAACTCGTTCCCGAGGGAAAAGGATATAGACCAAAAACCAAATTTGCAAAATTTTATAATTTACCAGAACTTATGAGTATGTTTAAAGAAGTTGCAGATATTCAAACAGCAGATACTCTTAATTTACCTGTACCAAAAGTTGATTTTAAAACAGAAGTTGTAAAGCCTACGAATTTTCAAAAAGAATTAGTTAAAGGACTAGGAGAAAGAGCAGAAAAAATTAGAAATAAACAAGTAACACCAAAACAAGATAATATGCTTAAAATAACTAATGATGGTAGAAAACTTGCACTAGATCAAAGAATGATAAACAGTATGTTACCAGATGATGAAAATTCTAAAATATCGACCTGTGTTAATAATGTCTATAATATATGGAATGAAACAAAACAGAAAAAATTGACTCAACTTATATTCTGCGATTTATCTACTCCTAAAACTCTTGGAAATGATGATAATCCTTATGAAATGGAAGAAATAGATGGCGTTTGGAAACTAAAAGATAGACAATTTACAGATGCATATACAGATATAAAAAGAAAACTAATTTTAAAGGGAATACCAGAAAATGAAATTGAATTTATACACAATGCAGATACGGAAGCTAAAAAAGAAGCATTATTTGAAAAGGTTAGAAATGGAGAAATAAGAGTTCTGCTAGGCTCTACTCAAAAAATGGGTGCAGGAACTAATGTGCAAAAAAAACTTATAGCTATGCACGATTTAGATTGTCCTTGGCGACCAGCAGATTTAACACAAAGACTTGGAAGAATACAAAGGCAAGGAAATGAAAATGATGAAGTTAAAGTTATAAGATATGTTACTGAGCAAACTTTTGATGCTTATTTATATCAGCTAGTTGAGGGAAAACAAAAATTCATCTCACAAATAATGACAAGTAGAACTCCTGTGAGGTCAGCAGAAGATATAGATGAAAGTGTATTAAATTATGCAGAAATAAAGGCTTTGGCAGTTGGTAATCCACATATTATTGAAAAAACACAACTTGAAGCAGATATATCAAAATTAAAAATAGTAAAACAGAGCTATTGGAATGAAATATATGATATTCAAGATAAGATAGCAACATACTACCCAGCAGAGATAAAAAGGCTTCAAAATAGAATTGTAGGGCTAGAAAAAGATATAAAACAAGCTGAAGAACAAACAAAATTGAATGATGATGGATTTTCGCCTATGAAGATAAATGATATTGTTTATTATAAAAAAGCAGATGCAGGAGAAAGACTAATTGCAGAATGTCAAACAATGACAAATACAGATAGTAGATATTTAGGCACATATAGAGGCTTTGATATTGTATTATCATTTGATGGTATATTTAACAAATTTACACTTCAATTAAAAAATGAATTATCTTATAATGTAGAACTCGGAGATGATAAATTTGGAAATATTATGAGAATTGATAATACAATACAGAATTTATCAAAGGTATTAGAAAAAGAAAAAAATGAACTAGAAAATACTAATAAACAATTTGAAGACGCAAAGATAGAATCTCAAAAAGAATTTTCAAAAGAAAATGAATTAAAAGAATTGGAGAGTAAATTAAGAGAAGTAAATAAACTATTAAAAATAGACGAAAAAGGCGAAAATGTTATAGAAGATTTTGAAGATGAAGAACAGGAAGAAAAAAGTCAAGACTATGATAAAGAACCTATAAGATAATTTGCACATTTGTTAATATATTGTCGGTAACATAAAATACTATCAAAGGAGGTGGTATTGTGAAAGAAATATTAAACAATCCATTTATTGAGGAGATGTATAATAAGAAGAAAGGAAAGTATGAAGAACTGATTGCAGAAAATGATAAAAAATGGGAACAGTATGCAGAAGATACTCTTGAATGTGCAGGAATATTGTATAAGAGTATAGAACAGCATATTAATAATAAAGATATTTCTAAAAAAATGCAATGTAGGGTAAGAGATTTAACGATGGCTTATGCGAAAGAGTGGGAACAAACAGTTTCAGATTATTATAAATTAGGTGTAGTAGATGGATTTAAAAACAGAAACAAGTTAAATGATATTTTAGGAGGAAAAAGTTATGAGCAATAATTATGTGCAAGTATTTGAAGAATTATTTGAAGCAAATACAGTATTGGAAGATCCAATAGAATTTAGAGATTTAAACAAAGAGAAAGAAATTGAAGAATTTATTAGAAGTAAGGAACAAAGCATTATTGATAAAATAAAAACTAAAATATCAGATGATGAGTTCATTGAAGAGTTAAGAACGAACTTTTTAGAGCTAGAAGGAGCATATTCAAAGGACTCAACATATTGGACGGAAGTAAATTACAAAATGGGTGGAATAGCTGGACTTAATCTTTTAAGAACAATGCAAAAATATAGAGAAAAGAGTAAAAATGAAAGCATTTATAGAACTTTATATGATAATTACACAAGTGATATTCTTTGCATTATAGAAGATGAAATTTTGAAACAATGCGAAGAATATAAAATTGCAAATAAAAAATATTGTGATTTTCTAATGGAAAACCCACGAATTGAAGATTTTTTAGATAATGGCAAAATAGAGAATATTACACCAAAAGAAGTTTATAAAATATTTGAACTAATGCAGATTATAAATGAGATAGATGAAATTAGATTTAAAGAAGGTGTAAGACTTGGCATTAAAGAGGGAAACTTATCTTAATGAAATTGCAGGGATTTGAAACATAATCTCTGCTTCTTTGTAAAAAAATAATGATATAATATAAAAAAATTGTTACCTTTTAAATATTATTTCGTCTTATTATATGAAAGGAGTTGAATATGGAAGATAATCAGATAATAGAGCTCTACTGGAATAGAAATGAAAAAGCTATTTCAGAAACTGATAAAAAATATGGTAAGTATTGCAATTATATTGCTTATAATATATTGCAAAATTCAGAAGATGCAAAAGAATGTATTAATGAAACATATTTGAAAACTTGGAATTCAATTCCACCACAAAGACCAAAAGTATTTAAGCTATTTATAGCAAAGATTACAAGAAATTTAGCCATTGATATATATCGTAAAAATAAACATAAATCTGTAATGGAAGATATTTTAGATGAATTATCAGAATGTACTTCAAATGTAAGTATTGATAATGAAATTGAATATTCAGAAATACTTAAAAATATAAATATATTTTTAGATAATTTATCACAAGAAAAGAGAGTTATTTTTAGAGATAGGTATTGGTCTTTGAATTCAATAGAAAATATAAGCAATAAATATCAGTTAAAAAAAGGTAATGTCAAAATGATATTATCAAGAACTAGAAAAGACTTAAAAGAATATTTGAAAGGGGTTGATTTAATATGAAAAATGTTGAATTACTAAAAATGCTTAATGACATTGACGAAAAGTTTTTAACAGAAGAATATCAGCCTAATTTAAAAAAAAGATATAGAATATCTTTTAAAGAAAGGATGAATGAGATGAGGAATGTAAAATTAAAATATGTTTTAACTCCAGCTATTGCTTTCTCAATTGTATTAACAGGTATTGTAATGATAAATAATTACGACAATAAAACAGGATTAGAAATAGCCAAAGATAATGAAACAATAGAAACACCAATGAATAATGAATCAAATGAAGATAATAAATTTGAAGATAATCAAATACAAATTGCAAAAGAAGATAATATAACATTTAGCAATAATAATATGCGTTCATCTGTAGCTATAAAAGCAAAATCTGTAAAGATGAATGTAATATCAGACTTTGAATTTCTTGAAAATTTAAGTATTCCTAAAGAATATGAGTTGAAAGAACAATTATCATTATACAAAGGAGAAAATACAAATGATACAGAATATAAAAAATTATGGCAATATGAATTGCATTATTTAGCAAGTAATTCAAACGATAGTGAAATTGAAAAAAATATTAACATTGTATTTACGAAGGAAGATTATATACTTGCGTGTAATACACTTAAAACAGAAAATCTTCCAATTTCAACTATAAATGGAAAAGATATATATTTATTCAAAAGTAATAATGATTTAGGAAAACAAGCATTTTTTGAATATAAAGGATATAAATTCTTTATTGAATCTACTAAATTAACAGAGAATGAATTTGTGGATTTAATAAAATCTATAATTCAATAATATAAAAAAATATGCAGGGATTTGAAATATAATCTCTGCTTTTTTTGTGCCTAAAAATGGGAAGAAAGGAGAATTTATGAAAGAAGAATTAATAAAAAAATTAAAAGCAGAAATGGAAAAATTTAAAGAAAAAATAAGAGAAAGTGGAGTTGATTATGCAATAGATAGGGCTTATGAAATAACAGTAAAACAGGAGATAATAGACATATTTGAATATGATAAAGATTTATCAAATGAAGAATATAAAGTTCTAAAATCAAGAGAAAATTTACTAGAAGATTGCTATGATGGGTGGTTAAAATGTGATGGAAATTTAAGGAGTGAACTTGAATTTTCAGTTGATGACACAATAGATAAAGTATCAGATGATTTTGCAAAAGAAAAAGAACAAAAGTCTAAAAAACACAAAGAAAAGGAGAGATAAAATGAGCAAGTTTTTACCAAAAGATGAGATATTATCAATAAAAAGTGTTGATTTATTCACTTATCTAAAGACTTGTTTTCCAAGTGAATTACAATTATTTTGTAATGGAACTTATACTACAAAAACACATAGTAGCTTAAAAATTTCTAATGGATTATGGCATTATTTTAAAGAAGGTATTGGTGGAAAAAATGCAGTTGATTATCTTGTAAAAGTAGAAAATTATGACTTTCTTTCAGCTTGTAATAAAGTTAAAAATGATATGAATTTAAAAAATAATATAAGCCTAGAAGAAATAGAAGAACAAGAAAAAATGAAATCAGCAAAGTTAGTTTTACCACCTAAAAATGAAACAAACAATAAAGTTATTTGTTACCTTATGAAACGAGGAATTGATTTAGAAATAATAGAAAATTGCATAAAAAAAGGAATGATTTATGAAGATTATCCTTATAATAATGCAATTTTTTTAGGCTTTGATTTAGAAAATAGACCTAGATATTGTGCAATAAGAGCAACAAATACAAGCAATTTTAAAAGAGAAAGTTACGGCAGTGATAAAGCATATTCATTCAAAATGGAAGCAATAGATAAAGAAAAAACAAATACATTATATTTATTTGAATCTGCAATTGACACATTATCTTTTGCAACATTTTTACGATATAGTGGTAAAAACTTTGAAGATTATAATTTGATTTCTCTTGCAGGAATATATAAAACAGCTAGTGACTTTTCAAAATCAAAAATACCAAAAGCAATAGAAAATTATTTAAAGAATAATCAGCAAATTGAAAAAATTGTGCTTTGTTTTGATAATGATGAAGCAGGAAGAAATGCAACAAAAGCTCTAAAAATGCTATTAGAAAATAAGTACAAAGTGATAGATCATAGACCTAAAATTGGAAAAGACTATAACGATTATTTATGCTATTTTTTAAAACAGAGTAATAGAAAATTTGGAGATAGCAGACAAGAAAATGTAGAATAATATATTTAAAAATGAGAGAAAAATAACAAACAATTTTGTTAATTTTCTATCTAAATAAATCAAAATCAAATTCAAAATTTTTGAATGATTTTGAAGTAACAAGCTAAAAAAGTTTTAAAAGATGAAATTAAAAAAAAGAATAATTAGTAGAGGAGAAAGATATATGATTTGTGATTGGAAGGTAGAATGTGTTACCAATACTGAAATCACAGATGATGAAATGCAAGAAATAATATGCTCCAAAATTGCAAATGTACTAATTAACGAAGAAAATAAAATTTACACATTGGAAAATCAATAATAATTTCTTTATATTTTTATATGAAAGGAAGAGATTATTATGATTTTGAATGTATATAAAGAAGAAACCAACAAAAAATTTCAAAATATAATAGATGACAAATTAAATTCACTTGAATTAAAAAAAATAAAAGAACTGATAGATATTGAATCATTAGAATATATATCTGATAATGTTAAAAATATATTGAAAATTACAAAGGAAAATTCAGAAAAATGCTTCAAAGTGGAAACAAAATTATCAAAAATTAGAAATGTGTATAGAGTTATTTTATATATAAGATTATCAGAAGAGGATGGAGATTTAATTGATGGAGATGTAAGCAAGAGTATAAGAAATCAATTACTTTTATTGCTTGATGAGTGCAAAAAGAAAAATTGGAAAGTAGTCGGAATTTTTTGTGAAGAGGACATATCAGGAGCAGATGATAATAGACCAGAATGGAAAAAATCATTAAAGTTTTGCGAATGTAATAGAACTGATATTATGCTTTGTAAAAGCCAATCAAGATTTTCAAGAAGTATGGAAATGATTGAAAAATATTTACACAAGGAATTTGTGCAATGGGGAATTAGATTTGTTGGTATAGTTGATAGTACAGATACTTCAGTACAAGGAAATAAAAAAGCTAGACAGATAAATGGACTTGTAAATGAATGGCAAGTTGAAGACCAATCTATAAATACAAGAGAAATATTGAAAAATAAAAAAAGTTTGGGACTTTATGCAACAGCTTGGACACCTTATGGATATATTAAAAATCCAAATGATAAATACCAGTTAATAGTAGATGAAGAGGCAGCTCTTGTAGTAAAAAGAATTTTTGAAGAATATATGAATGGAATAGGTTGTGCAAAAATAGCTGAAAAACTAAATCAAGATAGAGTTCCAACAACTTGGGAACATATGAAATCTATCGGACTTAAAATTACTAATCGTAATCCTGTAAAAATAGTAAGATACCAAACAGAAAAAGACGAAACTTTACAATCAATATCCGATAGATTTTATATTCAACCTGATGACATTGCTACTAATAATAACATTTTGGAAGATTATTTTGTTAGCAATAATGAAAAAATGAAAGACAGAATTTTAAAAGAAGGCTTGATTTTAACTATAAGAACAAAACCTATATGGAATGAGGGAGCAGTTAGCAATATTATAAGAAATGAAGCATATACTGGCTATTTAGTGTTAGGAAAATATCAAAATAGAAGTTATAAAGATCATACAAGGGTAAGAGTGCCAAAGGAACAATGGATAAGAGTACCCAATTGCCACGAGCCTATTATAGAACGAACTGTATGGCTAACTGTGAATAACAAAATGGATATACAGGCTAAAAAACGAAATAGTGGAGTAAAACCACAAAATGATGGAAATATATCAATATTTAGTAAAAAAGTATATTGTGAATGTTGCGATAGCATTTATTCAATATCTACAAGAATAAAATCAGAAAAAGATAATTATTATATGAGATGCAGAGGAGCAAAAAAAGATAAGGGTAGATATGCTATATGTGATAATACGAAAACATTTAAAAAAAGTGAATTAGAAGAAATTGTACTAAAGGAAATAAACGAACAAATAAAAAAATACTATGATAAGTCAAAGGTTGAGAAAAATTATTACGACAAAAAAGTAAATGACGATATAAATAGTGAAATTGATATATTAGAAAAGGAAAAAGACAGAGCTAGTATTGAAGTGAATAAAAAAGCAAATTTACTAAATCTTTTATATGAAGATAGGTTAAATGGAGTAATTTCTGTAGAAGAATTTACTATTTTAAAAAATAAAAATAGTAAGGAAGTAGAAATTGCAAATGAAAGAATACAAAAGATAGATGAGCAAATAAACTCATTAAACAAAAGAAAAGAAATTGAAATGCAGAGTAAAAAATTATTTACTAAATATAAAAAAATAAAAAAACTAGACAGAATGATAATGAATGAGTTTATTGAAAAAATATATGTTGGAAGATATGACGAAATTACTAAAAGCAGAAATATAAAAATTATATGGAATATTAAAGAAAGTTAAGGAGAGGTATATTATGATTGTAAATGTAGAAATAAGAAAAGATGATGAATTAAATAGTGAAAATAAATATAATAATCCTTTAGAAATTAAAAAAATAAAGAAATTGTTAAATTTAGAAGAATTAGAATATGCTTCTCCTGTTATAAAAGATATACTACAAATAAAAAAGAATAATATAAGTTATTTGGTAAATAAAGAAAAATGTGATTTTTCATTTAGAGTAATACTTTATTTAAGATTATCTGTGGAAGATGGGGATTTGATTGATGGAGATGTGAGCAAAAGTATAAGAAATCAGTTACTTTTATTGCTAGATGAATGTAATAAAAATAAATGGAGAGTTGTTGGAATATTCTGTGAAGATGGTATTTCAGGAGGAGATGATAATAGACCAGAATGGAAAAAATCATTAAAATTTTGTGAATGCAATAGAACTGACATTATGCTTTGTAAAAGCCAATCAAGATTTTCAAGAAGTATGGAAATGATTGAAAAATATTTGCACACCGAGTTTATAAAGTGGGGAATAAGGTTTGTTGGAATAGTTGATAAAGCAGATACTAATAACAAAGGTAATAAAAAAACTAGACAAATAAATGGTTTAACAAATGAATGGCAAATAGAAGACCAATCTATAAATGTTAGAAGAATTATGCAAAATAAAAGACAAAATGGATTGTTTATTTCAGCTAATCCACCTTATGGATATTTGAGAGATGAGAAAGACAAAGAACATTTAGTTATAGACAATGAAGCCGCAGAAGTTATTAGAAGAATTTATAAGGAGTATTTAGATGGAGTAAATTGTCATTGCATAGCAAGAAAGTTAAATGAAGATTTAATTCCAACTAGAATAGAACATATGAAGAAAGTAGGAGTTAATATTGGAAAGAGTAAAGCTCCTAGAATTATAAATTACAAAACTGAAAAAGGTGATACATTAAAAAGTATTGCAGAAAAATATAATTTATTTCCAATAGAAATAATGGAAACAAATAATATTATGGAACATTTAGATATGTCTATAATGAAAAAAGAAATATCAGAACAAGAACTTATAGAAGGACATATTTTAAAAATACCAAAAAAGATAATATGGGATGACGGAATGATACGAGAAATATTAAGAAATGAGATATACACAGGTTGTTTAGTTTATGGTAAAACTGTAAATAAAAGCTACAAAGATAGAACTAAAATAAGAATATCAAGACAGGAATGGAATAAAGTTTTGAACTGTCATGAAGCGATTATAGAAAGAGATGTGTGGGAAAAAGTAAGAGACAAGCTATTGAGCAATACAAATAATACAAGAACAACAGGAAAAAATTTATTTGCAAAGAAACTATATTGCTCTTGCTGTGGTAGAGGAATGCAAAAATCAAAAGATACAAGAAATGGACAAGGGGATTATTACATAAGTTGCAGAACAGTTAATAAGGTAGGAAGATTTTGCGATAACAGAAAACAAATTGCTAAAAGTGTTCTAGAAAAAATTATATTAGATAAGATAAATGAACAATTAGATAAATATTATGATAAGAAAATAGTAGAAGATAAATATAATGATATAAAATATGGTAATATTGCTAATCAAATTGAAAAACTAAAAATGCAATATAATAATCTAGAATATACATTAACAGAAAAAACTAATAGATTAAGTATTTTATATGAAGACAGGGTAAATGGTACATTAACATTAGAAGAATTTAAAACATTAAAACAAAACATAGATAATGAAATTCTAAAATATAGTAATGAAAGAAACAATATAGATTTGCAGATTAAGGAATTAGAAGAACAAAGACTGAAAAATGACTTTGAACAAAATGAGTTATTTGAAAAGTATAGAAGAATTGAAGCATTGACACCAGAGATTTTAAATGAATTTGTAGAGAAGATATATTTAGGAAAATACAACGAAGCAAGTAATAGCCGAGAGATAAAGATTATATGGAATATAGATAAAAAAGAGAAAATAGTTTAAAAGCTATTTCTTCTTTTATGTCTATATTATTTTGGGCATTAAAGGTTGAATATATCATTCAACAAAATATGCCTTATATTTTTTGGGCATCAATGGTTGAAACAGACCATTGCGGAGGAATACTTACTATAATGGAAAAAGTGAAGGTTAAAAATATAATTATTTCCGAGCAAGCAGAACATAGTGAAAATTATGAAAGATTTAAAAAGTTGATGATACATAAAAAAATTAGGTTAATAGAAGTAAAAAAAGGGGATAAAATAAAAATTGGAAGATATTCAGAATTTAAAATATTATTCCCAACAAGTAGACTATTATCAGAAAATCTGTTAAACAATAATTCAATAGTAGCACAGTTTAATTACAATAATTTTAAAATGTTATTTACAGGAGATATTGAGAAGTTGGCAGAACAGCAAATATTAAAAGCAGAAAAAGCAGAAATAAGGGCAGATATATTAAAAGTAGCTCATCATGGTTCAAAAACATCGTCAATACCAGAATTTATAAAAGCGGTTAAACCGAAGATAGCATTAATAGGAGTTGGAAAAAATAACACTTTTGGTCATCCAAATCAACAAACAATTAAAAATTTAGAAAACATTAAGTGCAGGATTTATAGAACAGATTTACAGGGAGAAATAATTATAAAAATAGATCAAAAAGGAAGGATGAATGTTAAGAGTAAATTAAAAATAAAATGATACAAATTTAAAATTTACTTGCCAAAAGGAAAAAATTGGGCTATTATTATATAGATAAGTAACAAGAAAAATTTTCCAGATTAATAAAAGGGGGCATAAAATTAAAAATGGCAGACAAATTAATTATTGTTGAGTCACCAGCAAAAGCAACTACAATTAAAAAATTTTTGGGTGGCAATGTAAAAGTATTAGCGTCTATGGGACATATTAGAGATTTGCCAAAATCTAAGTTAGCAATAGATATAGAAAATGATTTTACTCCAGAATATATAAATATAAGAGGAAAGGGAGCTTTAATAAAAACATTAAAAAAAGAAGCAAAAAATGCAAAATATGTGTATCTGGCAACTGACCCTGACCGTGAAGGAGAAGCAATAGCATGGCACTTAGTATATATATTGGAAATACCAGAAGATGAAGTGTGCAGAGTTACATTTAATGAAATAACAAAAGAGGCGATACAAAAATCTATAAAAAGTCCGAGAAAAATAGACAAAGACCTAACAGATGCACAGCAGGCGAGAAGGGTATTAGACAGAATAGTAGGATACAAAATAAGTCCAATACTATGGAAAAAGGTTAAAAGAGGGTTATCAGCAGGTAGAGTTCAGTCTGTAGCGGTTAAGTTAATAGTTGATAGAGAAGAAGAAATAGAAAAGTTTATACCAGAAGAATATTGGAATATAACAGCACAGTTATTAGAACCGAAAACAGAAAAAACATTTGAAGCAAATTTTTATGGTAAAGAAGGAAAAAAACTTGAATTACATTCTAAAGAAGATGTAGATAATATAATAAAGCAAATAGAAAAAGGGCAATATATAGTAACAGATGTAAAAAAAGGTGAGAAAAAAAGAACACCAGCTCCACCTTTTACAACAAGCACAATGCAACAAGAAGCTTCACGAAAATTAGGATTTACTCTTAAAAGAACAATGAGCATAGCACAAGGATTATACGAAGGAGTTAATGTTGGAGCAAAGGGAACAGTAGGATTAATAACATATATGAGAACAGACTCTACAAGAATATCTGAAGAGGCAAGAGCATATGCAAAAGAACATATAGTAAAAACTTATGGAGAAAATTACTACGAGAATAGATATTATAAAACAAAACAAAATTCTCAAGATGCACATGAGGCAATAAGACCAACATATATAGACTTAGAGCCAGAAACTATAAAACAGTATTTGACACCAGAACAATATAAATTATATAAATTAATATACAATAGATTTATAGCAAGTCAAATGTCAGCAGCAATTTATAATACTGTATCTGCTAATATAGATGTAAATACATATAATTTTAGAGCTTCAGGACAAAACTTGAAATTTAAGGGATTTATGACTCTATATGTTGAAGTTCTAGAAAATGAAAAAGAAGAGGTTGAACTATCTTTACCAGAATTAGAAATAGGTGCAACAGTTATAAAACAAAAATTGAATTCAAAACAAAGTTTTACAGCACCTCCACCAAGATATACAGAAGCAAGCCTTGTAAAAGCCTTGGAGGAAAAAGGCATAGGTAGACCAAGTACATATTCTCCAACAATTACAACAATATTAGAAAGAAGATATATAGAAAAAGAACAAAAACAGCTAATGCCAACAGAATTAGGCAAGGTTGTAAATAAATTATTGGTAGAAAACTTTCCAAATATAATAGATGTGGAATTTACAGCTAAAATAGAAGAAGAATTTGATGCTGTTGCAGAAGGAAAAGAAAATTGGAAACAAATATTAAGAGAATTTTATCCACCATTTAAAGAGCAATTGGATAAGGCAGAAAAAGAATTAGAACATGTTACAATAGCAGATGAAGTAACAGATATTCCATGCGAAAAATGTGGAAGAATGATGGTAATAAAATATGGTAGATATGGCAAATTTTTAGCTTGTCCGGGTTATCCAGAATGCAAAAATGCAAAACCAATAGTAGAAAACATTGATGTTCCATGTCCGGTATGTGGAGCAAAAGTACAAGTAAGAAAAACAAAAAGAAAGAAAAAGTATTATATTTGCGAACATAACCCAGAAACATGCAACTATATTTCTTGGAATAAACCAAAAATAGGAGAAAAGTGGGAACCAGAAAAAGAAAAAGAGGTTACAAAACCTAAAAGAAAAACAAGGAAGAAAAAATAGTAACCAATAAATAAACAAAATTAAAAAAAGAACTTGTTAAAAAGCCAGTTATGTGATATAAAATATATATAAATGGAAGTGAAGAAAGGTGGAATTTTCTCGTGGAAGATATTGAAAAAAAAGACAAAAGAACAATATTAGTAGTAGACGATGAAAAGCCAATTGTTGAAATTTTAGTATATAATTTACAAAAAGAAGGATATGATACATTAGAAGCATATGATGGAGAGACAGCAATACAGCTTGCACTGGAAAAAAAGCCGGACTTAATTTTATTAGATATAATGTTACCAAGAGTGGATGGATTAACAGTTTGCAAAAGAATAAGACATACACTAAATGTACCAATAATAATGTTATCAGCAAAGGATGAAGAAATAGACAAAATATTAGGATTAGAATTGGGAGCAGATGATTATATAACTAAACCATTTAGTATAAGGGAACTAATAGCAAGGGTAAAAGCTAATTTAAGAAAATCAGAAGTTTCATTAAATGTTTCTGAAGAAAAATATAAGGAAAACGAAAATTCTAAAATAGAAGTAGGAGACTTATCATTAGATTTGGAAAAATTTGAGGTAAAAGTAAGAGGAACAGTAATAGATTTAACTATACGAGAGTTTGAAGTCTTAAAATATTTGGCAAACCAGCCAGGACAAGTAGTAACAAGAGAAACTTTATTGGAAAAAGTTTGGGGATATGAATATTATGGAGATATAAGAACAGTTGATGTTACTGTAAGAAGAATAAGAGAAAAAATAGAAAAAGATACATCAAGTCCTAAAATATTAATTACAAAAAGAGGAGTAGGTTATTATATAGCTTCAAAATAGATAAAAACGCAGTAAAGAGCAACTCAATCTTTACTGCGTTTTATAATTTATCATATTAAAAATAAACCTATATAAAGACAGAAAGGAATGTAAACCAAAATGACAAAAAATATTCAATTTAGGATACTATTAATATTTTTAATAATAGGAATAGCATTTATAGTAGGGATATCTTGTTACAGCATATCGATTTTGGAGAATTTGAAAAATATGCAAAATCAAGTAGAACTGCAACAAAATTTGACAAATCAAATTGAAAATTTAAAATCTATTTCGGCTGTGAGCTTGGGCACATTTTTTATTATTATATTAATAATGGGAATTTTTATTTCTAAATCTATAACAAAGCCAATAACAAAATTGATAAAAAGTGTAGAAAAAATAACAGCTGGCGAAGATGTAAAATTAGAAAGTGAAAATGGAACAGATACCCAAATTGGAGAACTAGTTAATGCATTTACATTAATGACAAATGAATTAAAACAAAATATAAATGAAATAGAAAGGCAAAAAAAACAAATAGAAACTATATTGTTGCATATGACAGATGGAGTAATTGCATTTAATATGGAAGGAAAAATAATACATATTAACACAGCAGCAATGAATTTATTAAAATTAGAGCAAAAAGACAATTCATTTGAAAAGATATTTAATAAACTTAAACTTAATATAAACTTAGAAAAAATAATATATCTGGAAAATTGGACTTCATCAGAACATAGATTAACAATAGAAGATAAATGTGTAAATCTATTTTTTGTGCCATTCCAAGACGAGAATAATAGGCAAGCAGGGTTAATTGTGGTTATACAGGATATTACAGAGCATGTTAAACTAGATAATATGAGAAAAGAATTTGTAGCAGATGTATCTCATGAATTAAAAACGCCAATTACATCTATTATGGGGTATGCGGATACTTTATTGGAGGGAGAATATGACAAAGATACACAACAAAAATTCTTAGGTGTAATAAGTTCAGAAGCAAGAAGAATGGCAAGACTTGTTACAGACTTGCTAACTCTTTCTAAATATGATAGCAAAAAAGTTAAATTAGAAGAAACTGAATTTGATTTAGGAGAGCTAACAAAAAAATGTCAAGAAAGATTAAAATTTGAAATAGAGAAAAAACATCAAAATGTAGAATGTTTTGTAACTGCAAATGTGCCACCAGTTAGTGCAGATAAATATGGAATAGAAAGAGTGGTTTTAAATATATTATCTAATGCAATAAAATATACTCCTGAAAATGGTAAAATTAAAATTTATGTTGGATTTGTGTATAATGATGCATATATAAAAATAATTGATAATGGTATTGGAATTTCAGAGCAAGATTTAACTAGAATATTTGACAGGTTTTATAGGGCAGATAAGGCGAGAACAAGAGAAATGGGAGGAACTGGGCTTGGATTGTCAATTGCAAAAGAAATATTGGATCAAAATAAAGGAAGTATAGATATTAGAAGTGAATTAGGAAAAGGAACAGAAGTTATAATAAGAATACCAGCGAAAAAGTAAAATAAAGGTATTGCAAATGATACAAATAAATAGTAAAATTAATACTGATAAAGTAAAGGAGAGAGCGCTGTAAATGAAGCTAGATAGTAAAACAAAAGATATTTTAGAATGGATAATCTGTATAATAATAGCATTTATACTTGCCTTAATAATTAGATATTATGTAGGAACACCTACAATAGTTAAGCAAACATCAATGTTTCCAACATTAGTTCAAAATCAAAGACTTATATTAAATAGATGGGTCAGAACAAAAAAGGTAATGCCAAATAGAGGAGATATAATAACATTTGAGGCTCCAAACATGCCAAGATATAAAACAATAGAAGAAGTTGATTTAACTAATCCTATAGCAGATTACAGTGGAAGACCAACTACGTTTTTTTCTAAATTTGTATACTATGTATTAGAATTAGGAAAGGACAGCTATATTAAAAGAGTTATAGCACTTCCAGGAGAACATGTTCAAATAAAAGATGGAAAAGTGTATATAAATGGGGAAGAACTTAAGGAAGATTACTTAGAGGAAAGTGTTGTAACAGAAGCAGAAAATGGAGCATATACAGACATAATTGTTCCAGATAATTGTGTATTTGCAATGGGAGACAATAGAAAACATTCTTCAGATAGCAGAAGGTTTGGCTGTATTCCATTGGAAAGAATAGAAAGTAAAGTATGGATTAGATTTTGGCCTTTTAATTTATTTGGTAAAATAAAATAAGCGAGGAAAATAGTTGAAATTTGAAGATTTAGTAGGAAATGATAAAGTAAAAAATATGCTTAAAAACTCAATAAATGAAAACAATATTTTACACAGTTATATGTTTGTGGGCACAAAAGGAATTGGAAAGGCAATGTTTGCAAAAACATTTGCTAATATGTTATTTTGTGTTTCTGATGAGGAAAAACCATGTGGGAATTGTAAGCCATGTATAGAATTTTTGGGAAATAACAATCCTGATTTTATGCAGATAGATGCAGAAGATGGTAAGAGTATTAAGATAGAACAAATAAGACAATTACAAGAAAAGGTAATAGAGAAGCCAATAAATTCAGGGAAAAAAGTATATATAATTAATAATAGTGAACTGATGACAATAGAAGCTCAAAATTGCTTATTAAAGACATTGGAAGAACCACCAGAATATGTAGTAATAATTCTGATAGTGTCAAATGAAAATAAATTGCTTACAACAATAAAATCGAGATGTACAAAAATATATTTTGAAAGCTTGTCTAATGAAAAAATAGAAAATTATATAGTACAAAGGCAAAAAGAAAAAGTGTTAAATAAAAACATGCTTGAACTTTGTAATGGAAGTATAGGCAAAGCAATTACTATTCAAGAAAAAATAGAAGAATATGAACAAGTCGAAAAAATAATATTAAATATTGATAAAAATGATATAATAGAAATATGGAATACTGCAGAAGTGTTATATAAAGCCAAAGAAGATATTTTTAATATGCTAGATTATATAAATATTATACTATATAATGAATTATGCAAAAAAAATGAAATTAAATATGCAAATTGCATAAATAGTGTAGAAGAAACAAAAAAAAGATTAGATAATAATGCAAATTATGATATGTCAATAGACATTTTATTACTTAAAATATGGGAGGAATTGAATGAAAAACATCATTGGAGTTAGATTTAAAAAACCAGGTAAAATATATTTTTTTGATCCAGGAGACTTACAAGTTGATTTGAAGGATTATGTTATTGTAGAGACTTCTCAAGGTGAGGAAATGGGAGAGGTAGCAATATGCAACAGAAAATTACCAGATGAAAAATTGGTTGCACCATTGAAACCAATTATTAGAATTGCTACAGAAGAAGATAAGAAACACAATGAAGAAAATAAGAAAAAAGAAAAAGAAGCATTTGAAATATGCCAACAAAAAATAAAAAAACATAAATTAGATATGAATTTGCTTGATGTTGAATATAAATTTGATAACAGTAAAATTTTATTCTTCTTTACAGCAGATGGAAGAATAGATTTTAGAGAACTTGTAAAAGACTTGGCAGCAGTATTTAAAACAAGAATAGAGTTAAGACAAATAGGAGTAAGAGATGAAGTAAAAAGAATTGGTGGCAATGGTGTTTGTGGTAGAGAATTATGTTGTTGCTCATTTTTAGGAAATTTTGAAACTGTTTCTATAAAAATGGCTAAAGAGCAAAATATTTCATTAAATCCATCTAAAATTTCTGGAAATTGTGGAAGACTTATGTGTTGCCTAAAATATGAACAAGATGTATATGAGGATAAATTAAGCAGAATACCTAAAGTAGGTTCAATAGTAAAAACAGAAGATGGTGAGGGAATAGTTGAATCTATAGAAACTCTTAAAGAGATTATAAGGGTAAAATTAAAAGATGGAGATGAAACTTTTTACAAAAAATTTAATGCTAAAGATGTTACACTTATAAAAAGTCCAGAAAATGAAGAAGAGGATCCTGAAGAGAAAGAACATTTAAAAGAACTACAAGAGCTAGAAAAGTTAGAAAAAATGGATACACAAAACAAGACAGATGATGATATATAATAAACAAAAGATGTATTTTTAGGGAGGTGAAAAATATGGCATATAAGATAACAGATAAATGTATAAGTTGTGGAGCATGTGCACAACAATGCCCCGTAGAGTGCATAGCACAAGGCGAGGGAAAATATGTAATAAATCCAGAACAATGCATAGAATGTGGAACATGTGCAGGTGTTTGCCCAGTTGAAGCACCAGAGTTAGCAGAATAAACACGAAGGATAGAGTAAGGTAATCTATGAAAAATGTAGGGGCGATTTTAATTGCTCGCACTTCGAAGAAAGGAAAAATAAAAATGAAAAAAGCAGTACAAATAATATCAATAATAGCTATATTAGCTGTAACATTAATTACATTAACAGGATGCATGAACATAAATTATGAGGTAAAATTAAACAATGATGGAAGTGCAGAAATATCATATTTAATGGGATATGATAAACAATTTTTAAAAGACATGGGAATTTCAACAGATACATTGAAAAATGATGAAACAATGGGAGAAGCAAAAGCAAGCATAGAATCAGAAGGATACACAACTGAGGCATACGAAGACGATAATACATATGGTTTTAGAGCTACTAAAAGTGTTGAAAATATTGAAGATTTTGATATAGAATTAGGGTTATTGACAGAAGGTGAGCAAGCAGATGAAAATAATAAAATAAAATATGAGAAAAATTTATTAAACACAAAATTTGCTCAAGATGCTAAATTGGATTTAACAAATATGCTAGAAGAGTCTACAGAAGAAACATCTGCTATGTTAAACACAATGATAAAGAAAATGAAAATGGTATATAAAATTACATTACCATTTAAAGCAGGCAATAACAATGCTACAACAGTATCAAAAGATGGAAAAACATTAGAGTGGGTATTAATGCCAGGGGAAATAAATGAAGTAAAATTTGAAGCTGCAAAAAGTCCAGTAATAATATATGCTATAATGGTAATAGTAATAGCAGGCATAGCAGTGGCAATTGTGCTAATAATAAATAAGAACAAAAATAAATCAGTAGTAGCTGAAACTGAAAATAAAGAAGAAATAAAACAAGATGAAACAAACCACATGTAAATAACACAATACTAAAAAAACAACACATACTAACAAATGTGTTGTTTTTTTGTATAAATAAAAAACAAGTCTTGACAGATATTTTTTTTAATCATATACTTTACTTATATTTATATAAGGAGGTATGCTTTTAAATGAATAATTTAATTGAGATTAGATGGCATGGTAGAGGTGGCCAAGGTGCTAAAACAGCTTCTCTTTTGTTAGCAGATGCTGCTTTTAATACTGGCAAATATATTCAAGGTTTTCCTGAATATGGTCCTGAAAGAATGGGTGCTCCTATTACTGCATATAACAGAATAAGTAACTCTCCTATAACAATACATAGTAATATTTATGAACCTGATTATGTTGTTGTAGTTGATGATACATTACTTGAAAGTGTAGAAGTTACAGCTGGGTTAAAAGAAGATGGTGCAATAATTATTAATACAACTAAAAATTATGACTATCTAAAAAATGTTTTGAATGGATACAATGGAAAAGTTTATACAATTGATGCTAGAGAAATATCTATGGAGGCTCTTGGAAAATATTTTCCAAATACTCCTATGCTTGCTGCAGTTGTAAAAGTAACTGGAATTATGACAGATGAAGAATTTTTAAATGATATGCAAGGATCTTTTAAGCATAAATTTGCAAAAAAACCTGAAGTCATAGATGGCAATATGAAAGCTTTACAACTTGCATTAAATCAAGTAAATTTAATCTCATAAGAAAGGGGTAATTTTATATGTCAAATATAAATAAAAATACTACAGCTGAAAATATGACTATTGGTGGTAATATTTATCAAGCAGGGAATGCTACAAATTTTAAAACTGGCGATTGGAGGAGTATTAAGCCTATATACATTAGTGATAAATGCAAACAATGTGGCTTATGTTTTCCTGTTTGTCCAGAAGATGCAATTCCTGTTAATAAAGATGGAAATCGAGAAGATTTTAATTTTGATTACTGTAAAGGATGTGGCGTATGTGCCAAGGTCTGTCCTTTTAATGCTATAGAAATGAAAAATGAAGGAGAGTAAAGAAAGGAGATTTAATTATGAGTATAAGAGAACGTTTAAGTGGAAATGAAGCTGCTGCTACTGCAATGAAACAAATTAATCCTGATGTTGTAGCTGCCTTTCCTATTACACCTTCTACAGAAATTCCGCAATATTTTTCAACATTTGTTAGTAATGGTGCTGTTGATACGGAATTTGTTGCTGTTGAAAGTGAACATAGTGCTATGAGTGCATGTATTGGTGCAGAAGCCGCTGGTGCAAGAGCAATGACTGCAACTTCTGCTAATGGATTATCTTTAATGTGGGAGATGATATATATTGCCTCAAGTTTAAGACTTCCAATTGTAATGTCTTTAGTAAATCGTGCGGTATCTGGCCCATTAAATATACACAATGATCATTCTGATGCTATGGGAGTTCGAGACAGCGGTTGGATAATGTTATTTTCTGAAAATAATCAGGAAGCATATGATAACTTAATTATGGCGCACAGAATTGCAGAAAATAAAGATGTACTTTTACCTTTAATGGTTTGCCAAGATGGTTTTATAACATCACATTCTATTGAAAATATTGAATTAATAGAAGATGAAAAAGTAAAAGAGTTTGTCGGAAAATATAAGCCAGAACATTATTTACTAAATGCAAAAGAGCCAATGGCTATAGGACCTTTAGACTTGCAAGCATATTTGTTTGAGCATAAGTATCAACAAGCTGAAGCAATGAAAAAAGCAAAAGATGTAATTTTAAAGGTAAGTAAAGATTTTGAAGAACTAACTGGAAGAAAATATTCTTTCTTTGAGGAATACAGATTAGATGATGCAGAATTTGCAATTGTATGTATGAATTCAACTGCGGGTACTGTAAAAGCTGTTGTAGATGAATTAAGAGCTAAAGGCATAAAAGCTGGTCTTCTTAAAATTAGAGTATTTAGACCTTTCCCAGCTGATGAAGTTGCAAATGCATTAGGCCATTTGAAAGCAGTAGCTATATTAGATAAAGCGGATTCTTTAAATGCTATTGGCGGAGCATTATTTGAAGATGTTACATCAAGTATGTATGTTAATGGTAAAAATGTCCCAGCTATAAACTATATTTATGGTATTGGTGGTAGAGATACTACTACAAAAGATATTCACACTGTATACGCAGATTTACAGGAAGTTGCAAATTCTGGTAAAGTAGAAAACCCATATAGATATTTAAGTGTTAGGAGGGATAAATAATGGCATATAATTTAAAAGAAGTTATGGCAAATAAGCCATCAAGACTTACTGCTGGTCATAGAATGTGTGCTGGTTGTGGTGCTCCTCCAATTGCCAGAATGGTATTAAGAGCATTAAAACCAGAGGATAAAGCAGTTATTTCTAATGCTACTGGATGTATGGAAGTATCAACATTTTTATATCCTTATACTGCTTGGACAGATTCATATATTCATACAGCTTTTGAGTGTGCTGCGGCAACAGCATCTGGTGCGGAAGCAGCCTACAAATCATTAAAGAAACAAGGTAAGCTCCCAGAAAATCAAGAAGTAAAATTTATTACATTTGGTGGCGATGGAGGAACTTATGATATTGGATTGCAAAGCCTATCTGGAGCAATGGAAAGAGGACATGATATGGTTTATGTGTGCTATGATAATGGGGCATACATGAATACTGGAATTCAGCGTTCTTCTGCAACACCAAGATTTGCAGATACTACTACATCACCTGCCGGAAGTGTTATTCCAGGAAAAATGCAATCTAGAAAAGATTTAACAGAAATAATGGTTTCACATCATATTCCATATGTTGGTCAAACCATTGCAGTCAATAACTTTAAAGATTTATATGAAAAATCTGAAAAAGCTATATATACTAAAGGACCTGCTTTTTTAAATGTATTATCTCCTTGCCCTAGAGGTTGGGGATATCCTACAGACATGCTAATGCAAATAAATAAGCTTGCTGTTGAAACTTGCTATTGGCCTTTATATGAGGTTGTAGACGGAAAATATAAAATAACATATAAACCTGCTAAAAAACTACCAATAGAGGAATTTTTAAAACCACAAAAAAGATTTAAACATATGTTTAAACCTGGAAATGAATGGATGTTAGAAGAATTTCAAAATGAAGTAGATAAAAGATGGCAAGCATTATTAGACTTAGAAAAATTAAGTATCTGATATGAACTATATCCCCAAAGGTGTAGTTTCACAATTATATTAGGCAACTACATTTCTGTAATTGCCTATTTTATATACTTATTATACACCCAAAATAATAAAATTGTCATGAACATGATTAATTTCTCTGATATTTTTCTTATATACATTGACCTTTGGACAAAATCCGTATATAATATAAACATTGAAAAGCACTTTTATAATAAATAAAAATGAGAAATTAAAATTCTCTGAAGTTTAAAGGAGGACAAATAAAGATGGGAGAAGTTATAGTTGTAACATCCGGAAAAGGTGGTGTTGGAAAGACAACAACAACAGCAAATCTTGGGTCTGCTTTAGCATTAAGAGGGAAAAAGGTAGTTTTAATAGATACAGATATTGGACTAAGAAATCTTGATGTTGTAATGGGACTGGAAAATAGAATAGTGTATGACATAGTAGATGTTGTTGAAGAAAAATGCAAATTGAAACAGGCATTAATTAAGGACAAGCGTTTTAAGGATTTGTTTTTACTTCCAGCAGCGCAAACAAGAGATAAAAGTGCAGTAAATGAAGAACAAATGAAAGAATTAACAGAAAAACTAAAAGAAGAGTTTGATTACATAATTATAGATTGTCCAGCAGGAATAGAACAAGGCTTTAAAAATGCCATAGCAGGAGCAAATAGAGCAATAGTAGTAACAACCGCAGAAATTTCCGCAATAAGAGATGCAGATAGAATTGTAGGACTTTTGGAAGCGTCAGAAATAAAAAATCCAGAATTAGTAGTAAATAGATTAAGACCAGCAATGGTAAGAAAAGGCGAAATGATGGATGTAGAAGATATTGTAGACTTGCTATCAATAGACCTAATTGGAGTTGTACCTGATGATGAATATATAATTACGCAAACTAATAAAGGTGAACCAGTAGTATCTAACCATAAGGCTCCATCTGGAAAAGCATATATAGAAATAGCTAGAAGAATATTAGGAGAAAACATAGAGGTGACTATACCTGGAAGAAAGGAAAGTTTTTTTGCTAAATTAAAGCATCGTTTTTCTAAAAAATAATTACTGATGGGGGTATAAGATGTTTGAAAATATAATAAATTTCTTTAAAAACATAGGAAAGAATGGAAAAGAAAATTCTAAAGAAACGGCAAAAGAAAGATTACACTTAGTATTGGCACAGGATAGAGCAAATATATCAGCAGACTTTCTAGAAATGATGAAACAAGAAATAATAGAGGTTATAAAAAAATATATAGAGATAGATGAAAAAGCAATAGATGTTAGACTTACAAATAAATCTGGTGATGATGGCACAGTAGGTGCGCCTTCACTATATGCTAATATTCCAATAGTGACTATAAAAAATGAAGCAAGAAAAATTCAAAACAAGGAAGAGGAAGAAAGCACAGAAAAAGAAGAGAAAGAAGACTTAAAACAGATTGAGAAAATATCTGAAGAAGAAAAACCAGAAACAGAGGAAAAATCCACAAAAAAGGAATCAGAAAAGGAAGTAACAAAAGAAAATGAGGAGGAGAAGGAACTAGGAACAGTAGGAAAATCACCAAACGAAAAAAATGAAAAAGAGAATAAAGAAGATATAGTTTCAAACGAAAATGATAATGATAATGAGGTAAGCAATGAGGAAACGAATTCTTAAAAATATGGAATGGGGAATACTAATATGTACTGTTATATTAATTATAATAGGCTTGGTAGCCCTATTTTCAGCTACTCAAAACTCAAATTATGATGAACTAAAAAAACAAATAGTTTGGATAATGGTAAGTATACCAATATTAATAGCAATTATAGCAATAGATTATGAGTTACTAATAAAAATAGCCCCAATATTATATGGGATTATTATATTGTTGCTAGCAGGAGTTTTATTTACAACTCCAATAAATGGTGCAACAAGCTGGTATAATATAGGTGCAGTATCATTTCAACCAGCAGAATTAGCCAAGATTGTAATAATATTATCCTTAACATATACAATAGTGAAAATACAGGCAAGAGGGAAAAAAGAAATAAATGTAATATATAAATTAGCAATAATATTAGGTGTAGCAATGGTTCCGGTATTACTAATAATTAAACAACCAGACTATGGAACGGCAATAGCATTTATTATGGCACTAATTTTTATGTTATTTGTGGCTGGAATAGATAAAAAATATATAATTATTGCAATAGCGGTGGTTATTGTAGCAGTTCCATTACTCTACTTTTTTATATTGCCAGAGCATGCAAAAACAAGAATAGATGTATATTTAAATCCAAATTTGGATCCAAGGGGGGCAGGGTACAATATTATACAATCAAAACTTGCAATAGGTGCAGGTCAATTATTTGGAATGGGTCTATTAAAGGGAAATCAAACTCAATTAGGCTTTTTGTATCCTAAAACTACAGACTTTATTTTTTCTGTTATTGGAGAAGAATTGGGATTTATAGTTGCAGCAGGAATAATAGTTTTATATGTTGTGCTAATTACAAAGGCTATATATGTTGCTAAAACTGCAAAAGACCTAGAAGGATCATATATTGCAGCAGGAATTGCAGGAATATTCTTTTTTCATATGCTGGAGAATATAGGAATGACAATGGGTTTGTTGCCAATAACGGGAATACCACTTCCATTTGTAAGTTATGGGGGAAGCTCACTATTGAGCAATATAATAATGATAGGAATATTATTAAATATTAGTGGAAGAAGACAAAAAGTATTATTTATAGAATAAGTTGTAATTATAAGATAGTGTAAGGTATTCTATGAAAAATGTAGGGGCGATTTTAATCACCCAAACTTCGAAGAAATTACTAAAAAATTGTAAATGAGGGGAAAATGTATTTAAAAAAAATAAAGATAGGAAATGTAGAATTAGAAAACAATATATTTTTAGCGCCAATGGCAGGAATAACAGATCTGCCATTTAGAACAGTTTGCAAACAATTTGGCCCAGGACTTACATATACAGAAATGGTTAGTAGCAAAGCTTTATATTATAATGATGAAAAGACAAAAAAATTGTTAAAAGTAAACGAGCAAGATAGGCCTATTGCAGTTCAAATATTTGGAAGTGACATTCAATCAATGGAGTTTGCAGCGAATTATGTAAGTGATACAGCAGATATTATAGATATTAATATGGGATGTCCAGCTCCTAAGGTAGTGAAAAATGGGGATGGAAGCAGATTGTTGCAAAATTTAGAATTACTAGAGCAAATAGTAAAAGTGGTTGTAAAAAATGCAAAAGTACCGGTAACCGTAAAAATACGAAAAGGTTGGAATTCAGAAAATATTGTTGCTGTAGAAGTAGCAAAAATAATAGAAGCGGCGGGAGCTTCGGCTATAACTATACATGGTAGAACAAGAGCAGAATTTTATTCTGGAGTTGCAGACTGGGATATAATTAAAAAAGTAAAGGATGCAGTAAAAATACCTGTTATAGGAAATGGAGATATAAAAACGAAGGAAGATGCACTAAGAATGTTCGAACAAACAGGTGTAGATGGCATTATGATAGGTAGGGCAACAATTGGAAGGCCATGGATATTTAAAGAAATAATAGATTTTTTACAGGGAAAAGAGGTTGAGCCTATTTCTAAGAGTGAGCAACTATGTATAATATTAAATCACATTAATTTAGAAGTACAGGAAAAGGGCGAAGAAATTGCAATAAAAGAAATGAGAAAACATATAAGTTGTTATATAAAAAATATGAGGAACGCAACAGAAATAAGAGAAAAAATAAATAAAATAGAAAAGCAAAACGAATTAGAAAAATGTTTAATAGAATACTTTAAAAATAATTGAATAAAAATATATAGAGAATAGAATATTTCTATTCTCTTTTTTAGACTGTAAAAATAGGGAAGGAGAGAGTTAGATTAATTATGGAAAAAAAGAAATTAATAATTATATTGGGCATTTTGGCTGTTTTGGTTACATCAGTAATTATATATTTTTTTATAAAAAATAATTATAAAAATTTAAAAAGTGGAAATAATATGAGTAACAAAAATTTAAAGGAAATTGAAGAATATATTTTAAGTATTAGATCATACAATGCCAAAATTGAAGTTGAGATACAAAGCAATAAAAACAAAAATAAATATGTACTAGAACAAAAATATGCAGAACCTAATGTACAAAAACAAATAGTATTAGAGCCAAGTAATATAGAAGGCTTAGAAACAATATTTGACGGAAACAACTTGAAAATAAATAATACTAAGTTGAATCTAAGTACTATATATGAAAATTACTCTGATGTAACAAGTAATTTTCTGTGGCTAAATACATTTACAGAAGAATACAAAAAGATGATAGAAACAGGAAAACAAAATATTATAGAACAAAATGGAATCATAATAATGGAAATAAAAGATGCAGATGAATTAAATAAAAAGTTATATATAGATAGAAAAACAGGCAAACCTATAAAAATGCAAATAAAGAACGTTAGCAAAAATACAACCGTTTACATATTATATAATGAGATAGAAATAAATAGTTTAAAAAGGGATGATGTGTTGGCATTTAGATTAAAAAATGTATATGTAAATATGTAAAAAGGCTAGTAGTTACTATTATTTTTATCTCAACTAATACTAAAATATATTAAAAAACAAACCTTAAATATGCAAATACTGGGAGTGAAGATAATGGTAATAAAAAGAGGAGATATGTTTTATGCTGATTTAAGCCCTGTTGTTGGGTCAGAACAAGGAGGAATAAGACCAGTTCTGATTATACAAAATGATGTTGGAAATAAGCATAGTCCAACAGTAATAGCAGCGGCAATAACATCACAAACCACTAAAAATAAGTTGCCTACTCATATAGAGATAAGTCCAGAAGAAAGTGGGTTAAAAGCTGATTCTATTGTTTTAACAGAACAAATAAGAACAATAGATAAAAGCAGGTTGAAGGAAAAAATAGGTCATATAAATGACGAAAGAATAATAAATGAATTAAACAGTGCTTTAGGTGTAAGTTTTGGATTAGAATTTTAAAAAATAAAATATTATAGACATAATCAAAATAATATTGTAAAATTGTTACAGAGGAAAGTGATTAAATGAAATCTATATATTTTAATGAAGAAAAAGAAGTAAAAATAGAAGAAATAAAGGAAGCAGCAAATGGAATAAAAGAAGGAAAGTTGGTATTATTTCCAACAGAAACTGTATATGGGATAGGCGCTAATGCTTTAGACACTAATGCTGTAAAAAAAATATTTGTGGCAAAAGGAAGGGCAAGTGACAACCCACTTATAGTACATATATCAAATATCAACATGTTAGAGCAAATTGTGGAAAACATAGGCGAAATAGAGAAAAGACTGATAAATAAATTTTGGCCAGGACCACTTACTATAATTTTTAATAGAAAAAGTGAAAATATTATACCAAACAGTGTAACAGCAGGATTAAACACAGTAGGAGTAAGAATGCCAAGTAATGAGATAGCGAGAGAATTAATTGAACTATCAGGGGTACCTATAGCAGCTCCAAGTGCTAATGTATCTGGAAGACCTAGTGGCACAAATGTGCAAGACATTATAGAAGAGTTAGATGGTAAGGTACACTATATAATAGATGGTGGTAAAACAATAATAGGTTTAGAATCAACTGTTATAAGAGTAATAGATAAAAAAATAGAAATTTTAAGACCAGGTAAAATAACATTAGAAGAATTGGAAAGTGTTGCAAACGAAGTGGAAGTTAATAAAAATGTTTTTGAAAAAGTTACAGACAAACCGGTGGCTTCACCAGGAATGAAGTATAAACATTATGCTCCAAGAACTAAATGTGTTTTAGTATATAGCAATGACAAAGTTAAAATGATAAATAAAATAAACGAAATATCAAATGACTACAAAAATGTGGTTGTATTAGGAACGCAGGGAAATATGTCTAAATATATTTCAAAGAATAAATTGAGCATGGGAGCTACATTAGAAGATGTTGCACAAAATATATTTTCACTATTAAGAAAAGCAGACAAATGCAATGCGGATTTAGTTATTATAGAAGGTGTAACTAAGCAAGGATTAGGATTGGCAATAATAAATAGGCTTATAAGGGCATGTGAATATAATTACATAGAAATTTAATGTATAAATTTAACAAAATTTTCTCATACTATAAAAAAAGATATAAGGTGATAGTATGAAAAAAGTTTGGATTATTGTAATAATTTCTATTGTATTATTAACAATAGGTGGGATAACAGGAATATATATATATAATATAAACAATACATTAAACCAGAATTCGATTAAAGCAAAAGAATTAGCTGATGAACTTAAAAGAAAAATGATAGAAGAAGAAAATCGAACAGTAAGTACTTCTTCAAACACGGTAAAAACATCTCCAAATTCAATTGTACAAAAAAATACAGTTTATAAAATTTGCAATCATACTGTACAAAAAACTGAAATAATACCAGAAGAATTAATAAATAAAGAAGAAAAAGATATAGAACAATATTATAAAGATTGGCAGATAAAAAAGTTCACTTCTTCTGAGATTGTTTTGTATATGGAGAAAGATGAATATTGTGATAGACATTATGTATTGAAAGAAAACAATGGGGTTATAGCAATTTATAAGGTAAATCAAGAAAATGAAGCAGTATTTAAAGAAAATACACAAATACAAGTTCAGTATTTACCAGAAGTGGATTTGATAAATCTAAAAAAGGGAATATATGCAATAGGAGAGGAAAAATTAAATTCAATATTAGAGGATTTTGAATAAAAGTATAGCCAGTGTGTAAAAACACTGGCTATATTCTCACTTTTCTATTTTTAAATTTTCTTTCTTTAAATAACCTTGTTGATAGAATGCTCTAAAATACATTATTAACGAAAAAATTGTGGCAATAAGTGCTAAATAATATATATATTGATCAAAGTTTGGTAAAAGAGGTAAACTATATTCTGGGTGCCCAAATAAAGAACCATTCCAAACACGTACAATAAATGAGCAAACTATTGCAATGTAAAATAATACGGTAGTAAGCTTGCCATACCATCTACTAGAAACAACTAATTTTTTACCATATAGAAATGATGCACCAGAAACCATTAGAAGTTCTTTTACGAAAACAACAACCAAAATCCATAAAGGTATAACATTTTTTAATGTAAGTATTATCAATATAGAGACTTGAGTTGCTTTATCAGCTAAAGGGTCTATTAATTTTCCAAAATTTGTTATTAAATTAAATTTTCTAGCAATAAAACCGTCTAATATATCTGTTAAGGCAGAAATAGTAAGAAATATAAATGCCAAAAGGTAATTTTCTGCATCAATAAAATATACAATAAAAGGGATTAAGGCAAATCTGGATAGTGTTAAAATATTTGGCACATGTTTAAACATTTTTTTCCTCCATTTATAGTTCTATTTATAATTCTACTTTAAAAGTTAAATTTTCATTATTACAATCTATTAATACTTTTTGTCCGTTTTTTAATTCACCCTTTAAAATCATGTCAGACAGTTCATCTTCTAAATATCTTTGTATTGCTCTTCTTAAAGGTCTTGCACCATATTTTACGTCAGTACCAACTTTTAATAAAAAGTTAGTTGCAGATTCTGTAAGTACCATTGTAATATCTTTATTAGACAATGCTTTTTGAGTATCTTTTAACATTAAATTTATAATTTGTAACAATTGTTCATTAGTTAGTTGATTAAATATAACAATTTCATCTACTCTGTTTAAAAATTCGGGTCTAAAAGTTTCTCTTAAAGTATCTAATATTTTAGAATTATTAATTTGAGTACCACCAAACCCTATAGAATTTGTATTTAGGTTAGAACCAGCATTAGAAGTCATTATAATAATAGTATTTTCAAAGCTTATGGTATTTCCTTGAGCATCTGTTAATCTGCCATCATCCAAAACTTGAAGTAATATATTAAACACATCAGGGTGTGCTTTTTCTATTTCATCAAACAATATAATTGAATAAGGGTTTCTTTTAACTTTTTCAGTTAGTTGGCCTGCATCATCATAACCTACATATCCAGGAGGCGAGCCTATTAACTTGGATGTAGAATGACTTTCCATATATTCAGACATATCTACTCTAATAATGGAATCCTCATTTCCAAACATCTCGTATGCTAAGGCCTTAGCAAGCTCAGTTTTACCAACACCAGTAGGACCTACAAATATAAAAGAAGGTGGCCTTTTTGTACTTTTTAATCCAGCTCTATTTCTTCTTATTGCTCTAGAAACAGCTTCTACAGCATTATCTTGGCCAATTATTCTTTGATGTAAGTTTCCCTCTAAATTTAAAAGTTTTTGTGTTTCCTCTTCAGTTATTTTCTTAACAGGAATTTTAGTCCAACTCTCGATTACTTCAGCAATATCTTGAACAGTTAAATTAACAAGTTTCATTTTTTTATTTAATTTATCAATCTGTTCTATTAAAGCACATTCTTTTGCTTTTAATTCAGCAGCTTTTTTATAATCTTCTGTTGAATCAGCAGAAGCAGCTTCTTCTTTATCTTCTTGAACATCTTTTAATTGATTTTTTAGAATTTCTAATTGATATAGTTCTTTATTATTTAAATTGATTCTAGAACATGCTTCATCCAATATATCAATAGCTTTATCTGGCAAAAATCTGTCATGGATGTATTTTTCGGACATTATAACAGCTTGTTTAATAACATCAGTAGAAATCTTTACCTTGTGAAATTCCTCGTAATATTTTTTTATACCTTCAAGAATATCTATTGAATCTGTAATTGAAGGTTCTTCTACAATAACTGGTTGGAATCTTCTTTCTAAAGCACTATCTTTTTCAATATATTTTCTGTATTCTTTTAATGTAGTGGTTCCAACTAATTGAATTTCTCCATTTGAAAGAGAAGGCTTCAAAATATCTGCAACATTCATGGAATGTTCAGCATCACCAGCACCTATAATATTATGGATTTCATCTATAACTAATATAATGTTTCCTAAGTTTTTACATTCATCTATAATAGATTTCATTCTTGCTTCAAATTGTCCTCTAAATTGTGTTCCAGCAATTACAGATGTCATGTCTAATAAATAAACTTCTTTATTCAATAATTTCGCAGGTACATTTCCATTAGCAATTTTTATGGCTAATCCTTGAGCTATTGCTGTTTTACCAACACCAGGTTCTCCTATTAAGCAAGGGTTATTTTTGGAACGTCTATTTAAAATTTGAATAATTCTTTGAATTTCTTTATCTCTACCAACAACCATGTCTAATTGATTATTTTTTGCTTTATTCGTTAAATTAGTTCCAAATGTATCTAAAGCTTTTTTCTTTTTATCTTTAACTTTTTTATCAACTTTAACTTTTTTTCTGTCAGAAGATGATTCTTGTGCACCTTCGGCATTTTCGCCAAACATATTAGAAAAGATAGAACCTAATGGAATAGCACTAAACTGTGGAGTAGGATTATCTTCAAAGTTAGTAGAATCATCTGATGTAAAACTAGAAGGGTCAATACTAGATAAATCTATATTATTTGCCATATCTTTTACAACAGTTTCTAGTTGCTTAGTCATGTCATTTAAGTCATTTTCAGACAAATTAGCTTGTTTCATTAAACTATCTATAGGATTTATTCCTTTAGCCTTTGCACATTCATAGCATAAACCTTGTAATTCTTGTTTACCGGTTTCATCTTGCTTGTTTATAAAAATTACAGCTGTATTTTTATTACATATTGAACATAACATATATTAAATAATCTCCAATCTTATAAATTAACTCAATATATATAATAACGCAAAAAGGCAAACTAGTCAATTAAAAAATTTGTATTTTCTGCAAAAAAATGGTATAATAGATGAAGATTTGCTAAAATGTAAATGGAGGTATTACAAAAAAATGGAAAACGCAAAAAAAATATATATAATCATATCTATAATATGTGTATTATCAATTGTTTTAGGGGCATATGCACAATTTTTTGGCAAGAGGGATAGCAAAACTTCTGATATACCAACTAATAATACAACAGATGAAAATGTAATAGAAAATCCGGTTCAACCAGAAAAAGAAAAAACTATGGAAGAGTTAAAAAATGAATTTGTTAAAACTATTAACAATAGTTTTAATGTAGAAGAAAAGGATATTTCAAAAATAGAAAGAATTAATACAGAAAAAAGCATAGTATATATAGCTTATAGTATACAACAGGAAAATAAATTTTATGATATAGATTTAAACATACCAATGATTAATATAAAAGGAAATATACCAAAAGAATTTAATAAGGTAACTCAAGAGGTGTTTGTAAAAAAAGCAAATGAAGTGAGAAAAAATAAAAATAATGCTGAAAAAATCATATACAGCATAGATTATGTAGGATATTTAAATGATAATATTTTATCTATTATTATTAAATCATCATTAAAGCAGGGCAATAATCCACAAAGAATAATAATTCAAACATATAACTACAATATAGAGACAAAAGAAAAAGTTTCTTTAAATAATATAATTGAACAAAAAAATATAAATGTACAAGAATTACAGAACAAAATAAATGATGTCTTAAAAAGTGTAAAAAAAGAAGAGACAATATTAATAAATTCTGGGTACCCTGTATATGAAAGAAATTTAGAAAGTGAAATATATAAAATAGAAAATATAACTAATTTCTTTTTGAATGAAGAAGGAAAATTATACATAGTATTTGCATACGGAAATCAAAATTTTACTTCAGAATTTGATATAGTAAAATATGAATAAATTATAGCAAAGGAAGATTTTTTTGAAAAATATACTAATAACGGAAAAGCCATCAGTAGCTATGGAATTTGCAAAAGTTCTAAAGGAAAATGGAATAAGAAAAAATGGATATATAGAATCTGCAAATTGGATAATAACGTGGTGTGTGGGTCATTTAGTAACAATGTCTTATCCGGAAAAATATGATGAGAAATTAAAATTTTGGAGATTAGACACATTACCATTTATGCCAAAAGAATATAAATATGAAGTGATACCAAATGTTGAAAAACAGTATAATATAATAAAAGAACTGTTAACAAGAGAAGACATTGAATGTATATATGTTGCAACTGACTCTGGAAGAGAGGGAGAATATATATATAGACTTGTAGAAATGCAAATAGGACTTAAAAATAAACAAAGAAGAAGAATATGGATAGATTCTCAAACAGAAGAAGAAATAAAAAGAGGAATAGAGCAAGCTAAGCCATTAGATGAATATAATAGTTTATCAGATTCGGCATATTTACGTGCAAAAGAAGATTATTTAATAGGAATTAATTTTTCTAGACTGTTATCTATAATATATGGTAAAAGATTGGCAAAAGACTTGGGAGAAGAGAAAATATCTATATCGGTTGGAAGGGTTATGACTTGTGTTTTAGGCATGGTAGTTTCTAGAGAGCGTGAAATTAGAAATTTTGTTAAAATTCCATATTACAAGGTGATTGGAAAGTTTGGAGAGCAAGAAAATGCATTTAGTGCAGAATGGAAAGTGGGAGAAAAATCAATATTATGGAATTCGCCAAAACTCTATAACGAATCAGGTTTTAAAAGGGAAAATGATGCAAAGGAATTTATAAATTATTTTAAGGGTAAAAATGCAGTTGTAAAAGAAGTAAAAAAAAGCAAAACCAAAGAAAAAGCACCATTGTTGTTTAATTTAGCGGAAATTCAAAATGAATGCACAAAAAGATTTAAAATAAAACCAGATGAAACATTGGAAATAATACAAAATTTGTATGAGAAAAAGTTGGTAACATATCCAAGAACAGATGCTAGGGTTATATCTACGGCTGTCGCAAAAGTTATTTCAAAAAATTTGAATGGAATAGCAAAGGGATTTAAAAATGAGGAAATACAAAAATATATAAAGAAAATGGTGGAAGAAAAATACTCTACAGATTTAATAAAGACAAAATATGTAGATGATAGTAAAATTACGGATCACTATGCGATAATACCAACAGGTCAAGGCTATGAAAACTATGATAATTTAATAGAACTACATAAAAAAGTGTACATTTTAATAGTAAAAAGATTTTTAAGTATTTTTTATCCATCAGCAGAATTTAGTAAAATATCAGTGGAGATCGACATAGAAAATGAACAATTCTTTGCAAATGGTAAAGTATGTACTGCGTTAGGATATTTAGAAGTATTAAAGGACAACCAAAAAGAAAATTCACAAGAAAATTTAGACATACTTAATAAATTAAAAAAAGGACAAGACATAGAAATTACAAACTTTGAAATAAAGACATCTGAGACAACTCCTCCTTCAAGATATAATTCTGGTTCTATTATATTGGCAATGGAAAATGCGGGTAAACTAATAGAAGATGAAGAGTTAAGAGAACAAATAAAAGGAGCTGGAATAGGCACAAGTGCTACTAGAGCAGAAATTATAAAAAAATTAGAAAGAATTAACTACATATCTATAAATACAAAGACACAAATTATAACACCGACCGAGAAGCGGAGAAAAAATATATGATGTAGTATATAACTCTATGCCAGATATGTTAAACCCAAAATTAACGGCAAGTTGGGAAAAAGGATTAGAAATGGTAGCAAATAGTGAGATTAAATCTGAAGAGTTTATGAAAAAACTAGAGTTATATGTTAGTTCAAAAATAAATAAATTGGTAGTTAAAATGTAAAAATTGAAATTTAATGTGTAAAAGAAAGGAATGTGAGAAAAAATGAGAATAGGACTGGCTTTATCTGGTGGAGGAATAAAAGGAACGGCACATATAGGGGCAATAAAAGCATTTGAAGAGAATCAAATAGAAATAAGTGCTGTAACAGGAACAAGTATAGGCAGTATAATTACAGTGTTAGTAGCAATGGGATATACAGCAGACCAAATGCTAGATTTATTCAATTATTTTGCCAAAGACATATTTAGAGCGGAGCCTAGATATTTAATGTCAAATATAAAGAATTCAAAAAGACTCTTAGGCTATGGTGCACTGTCAGGAGAAACAATAGAGAATGTAATAGATGAGTGTGCAAAATACAAGGGATTGTATAATATAACAGATATAAAAATGCCTATAGCTATTTCAAGTGTTGATATAATTAATTGCAAAAAACATGTATTTACAAATAGAATAGTTAAAAATGATGAAAAATATATAAATAATATTTCTATTGGAAAAGCAGTAAGAGCAAGTTGCAGTTTTCCAGGATTATTTGCACCATGTGAATTTGAAAATTATAAATTTGTAGATGGTGGAATATTAGACAATGTACCAGTAGAAGAATTAGAAAAACTAAAAGTAGACAAAAAAATTGCAATTAAATTTCCACCAGACCTTACAGATAATCCAAAAAGCGCATATGATGTAGCATTTAAGGCAATAGACGTTATGTTTAATGAAAAAGATGAAAGAACAGTTAAAGAATGTGATTATGTAATAAATGTAAAAATTCCATCTGGAAATGTTTTTAATGTAAAAAAAATAAAAGACTGTTACAATAAAGGATATATTGAAACAGTATCTAATATTAAAAATATAAAAGAAATTTTATAAATCATTGTTTTCACTAGTAGTATCTGAAGTACTACTAGTGTTGTTTTTTTCATTTTTATTAAAAGTTTGTTGAACTTTAACTTTTATATCATTAAATACTTCTGGATAAGAGATTATCCCAAAATAAGTAATAGCACCAATAATAACTAAAATAAAAACAATTATAATAGTCATAAATAATGTTTTTCCAGAATTAGATTTAAATTTCATAAAATCAACCTCCGCACAGTTATTAACTATAATTACTATACCACAAAATGGCAAAAAAAACAAGACTGTTATTGTAATACTAGAAGTGGTATATATAATAAAGGGAGGAGTTGCAAATGAGATATAGAATATTTATCAGGAACAATTAAAGAAGAACTGTACTCACATAATCAAAAACTCACAATTTATGAAAACAAGACATAAAATATAGCAAAATAAAATAGAAAGGGTGAATAAAATGTCTAGTTACATAATAGAAGGAGGCAGAAGATTAGAGGGTGAAGTAGAAGTATCAGGTTCAAAAAATGCATCATTACCAATATTAGCAGCAACAATATTAAATAAAGGAAATACAAAGTTATACAATGTACCTAATATACATGATACAAAAATAACACAAGAAATTTTAAAATATTTGGGTTGTAAAATTAAGAAGAATAATGGTAAAATAGAGATAAACTCTAAGAAGATAACCAAAAGAGAAATTCCAGAACAACTAATGAGGCAAATGAGGTCAACAGTAATATTGGCCGGAGCTATATTAGGAAGATTTAAAGAAGTAACTTTCTCATATCCAGGGGATTGCGATATTTGGTGGATACATCGGACAAGTTCAAGATAAATGAGTGGATTAGAGGGTTTATTTAAAATTAGAACAAGAGCTTTAAGAGTAAAACCTTAGAGCTTTTTTCAGTTGGTAATTAAAATAAGAAAAGAGTAAGAATTTATAAAATGTTTAATTTTACTTGAAATATCAATAAAAATAAGAGTTTCAAACACTACACTATATTTGATATAAAGCAGGTATTGCTATATGCTGAAAATAAAGAAAAAACAACAGATGAAAATGAAACAACAATGTTTGTAACAGGTGTTAACTGTAATAGAGATATAGCACTTGTTGAAATGATAAAAACACAAATCAAGTTTGATAAAACTACAGGAAATGTTGCATATCATGCCTATCAGAGTTTTAAAAGAGGTGAAATCACACCCAAATTAGCACATAAAATAGGAGTAGAACTTGCAGAGAAAATGTTTCCAGAACATCAAGTATTAGTTGCAACACATTTAAATACTGGAACATATCATAATCATTTTGTAATCAATTCAGTTAATATGTTTACAGGAAAGAAATTTGATTGCAATAAAGGTGCATATTTTAGATTTAGAGGTTTATCAGATGAATTATGTGAAAAGTATAATTTAACAGTTATAAAAAATCCAAAAGGAAGAACAGCAAGAAATATTTATTTTGCAGAAAAGAGAGGAGAGCCAACAAAATATAATTTAATGAGGCAAGCAATAGATGAAGCAATGGAAATGTGTATTAATTATGGCCAATTTAAGAAAATAATGTATAAGAAGGGATATATCATAAATGATGATTATAATAGAAAATATCCTACAATTCGCTCAATAAATGATACAAAAGCAGTTAGAATGTATAGATTAGGAGAAAAATATACACCAAATGCAATAGCCGAAAAAGTAAGAAATAATCCATATCATTATCAAAATAAATATTTGGAATTTACAAAAGTTAAAAAGAGAAGAAATGTAAAAAGAGGAAAATATAAAGGGAGTTTTGAATTTATAAGTGTAGTTAGTTTAACATTAGAACTTATATTCTTAACTCTTTTTTATTTGATAGGATATAGAAAAGTTGCAACCAAAAATAAAAGTTATACACCATTATCCCCAGAGATGAAAGAAGAAGTAAGAAAGCTACAACGATATTCAAATCAAGTTAGATTAGTTTGCAAAGAAAAATTGAATACTTTAGATGAAGTAAAAGTATTTATTTCAAAAATTAATGATGAAATAAATGATTATATTGATTTAAGACAGAACTATAAAAGGAAATCGAGAAATTGTAAAGATGAAGAATTAGTAAAAGAATATAAAAGTAAAATTAGTGATTGCAGTTTGATTATTAGAAAATATAGGTATGATTTAAAAATTGCAAGTCAAATAATTGAAGATGTGCCTAAAATTAAAGATGTTATAAAAATTGAAAGGCAGATGCAATATCAAGGATTAAATAAAAAAAGAACAAAGAATAAAAATAGATAAATTTTTTTATATTTATAGATTTTATTTTCAATTTATTATATAATATTTTTGAATAGCCAATATGCTAAAAAAATTTTAGGAGTATGGTGTTATGATAGAATTAACAGAACAAGAGAAGGAATTATTTAAAGAGCATGATGAAGAGTTAAGAGAATCAGCTTCATATCATGTCGAGGATGGTCTTATAGACTCATATTCTTCAAATAATGAAAGAGTGCAGATTACTTATGGTTATATAAAAAGAATTTTGCTAGAAGTAGCTAAAAAAAGGGGATTAAATATTAATGGTGATGAATCTTTCGATATGGATGCATTATTAAATGAAATTATGGATATCCCAGAAGAATTGGTGGATTTTAATCCAATCTATTTTAAAAGCGAAGAACAACTTCAAAATTATGTTAATGGCAAAACTGAAAGCATGACTTCAGAAGAGATAGAGAGTTTTTTAATTTATTTTAGAGGGGTTAATGGTATCGGTGGATTAACAGACTCTTTCAGAGAATATATGACAGGGTATATTCCAATATTAGCTGAAAGAATTGATCAATTGGAATTTGAAAGTAGAGAAGATGAACAAGCAGCAGATGATTGGGAACTTGAAGATTCTGATGATGTTGGAGAACCAACAATCGAATATAGCAATGAAGAAGATGAACAAGCAGCAGATGATTGGGAACTTGGAAATTCTGATGATGTTGGAGAACCAATAATAGAATATAGTGATGGAGAAGAAGAATGGGCAGATTGGGAAGGCTGGGAAGATGCTGAAGGTGATTTTGAGTTTCAAGAGTCTAGTGGTCAAGATTTTTCTCAAGTCAATGAAGAGGATATGAAAGTAACGGATGAACAGTTATGTGAGTATATAAAATATATAAATAGTTTTCCAAAATTAAATGAATATAACACTAATGGAAAAAGAGTTGGCGAAAAGCTAATTGAATTAGCTAAGCAAAGAAAATTGGAAGAATTTTATAGTGATAAATCTTTTGTAGAAGAATTCAAAAGAATAATGGCGCATGATACCAAAAAACATACTTATCATTTTCATGGTACACAGGATTTAGAAAGTGCAAAATCAATAATGCAAGAAGGATTAGGAATGATGAGAGAATCTTTATCTACTACAAGTTATACTGAATTTACAATGGATGAGGTAATATTGTATAGTAGAGGATTAGGTGGAGAAATTGGAAGAGATGCTATTATAATTATAGATGAACCTATAACAGAAGATGGCAAAGCAAAGGAAATTGTAGAGCCGTTACAGAGTGATAAAAAAATTCATTTTAGTCCTTCGGGTTTACAAGGCTTAAATGGAAAACCAGAATATATTGTAAATCCTCAATATATAGTTGGATATGTAGATAAAAGAAATAAAGCAATAATATATAATCCGAGATATTATGCATATAGTAAATTTAATAAAAAAAATGACAGACCTAATGGAGTTCCATATAGCAATGATAGAATTGTTGATGGGGTTTTAAATGCTAAAGTTGAAGAACTATTAGAAATAAGGGAACAAGAAGATTTACAACAATAATTGATTAAGGAAGTGATTGAAATGGTTTCCAGTAATACTTATGAGGAAATATATGAAATATTAAGTTATATGAATAAGTCAACTGTAATGAAAGTTCCAGAAAATATTTTAAAAAATATATCAGAGAAAAGAAATAAAAACTTCAAGACAAAGATTGATAAAAATGATTTATTTAATGAGGAAAATGCTAGTAAAGAAGCGATTGATATTTTATGTTGGATAGAATATAAATTTTGGATGGATAATGGAAGAAAAAACGAGATAGATAGAATAAAAATTTCAAAATTAACTGACATTGAAAAAGAAAAATATGAAAAATATAATCCAGATAATATTTTTGAAAAGAAAAATACAGAAGAAAATAAACAAATAAATGATATTCAATTGGTAGAAATAAAAGAAACTTCATGGTTTAAAAGAGCATTGGAAAAGATATTGGAATTTTTTGGAAGAATGAAATAATAGTTTAAAGGAGCAATTTTGCTCCTTTTTTAAATCATATTGAGCCTATAGAAAATCTTGTGTAAATCGGATTTCCTTCCGATTGATAACTTGAAAAAATTTAATATTTTTATTATTAACATTATTTTAATAATATTTTTCTAAAAAATCAATACTTTAGAAAAAGTTGTGTAAGTTTAATAGGGCTTAAGAAAAATCCTTCTTAAGCCTATTATTTTTAGGCTTTATTTTATATTCTGCCTTCATACATAATTCTAAATTGAGATAAGCATAAATCCCATTTATCAACCATTCTTGACCATTTTTTCTCTGCTTTTAATGTTGATAGATATAACACTTTTAATAAAGACATATCTGTTGGAAATACATTTCTGTTTCGATTTATTCGTTTATAGGTACTGTTTAAGCTCTCTATCGCATTTGTTGTATACATTATTTTTCTTATTTCAGCAGAAAATTTAAAGAATACTGAAAGTACATCCCAGTTATCTATCCAACTTTGAATCGCACCAGGATATTTATGTTTCCATTTTTCTTCCAACTCTAATAAGTTAGTATACCTTAATTCCTCTGTACTTGCTTTGTAAACTGTTTTTAAATCATTAGCAAGTTCTTTTCTATCTGTATATGGTACATACTTTAAAGAGTTCCTTATTTGATGCACTATACATCTTTGATATTCCGCCTTAGGGTATATTGCTGATATTGCATCTTTAAGCCCTGTCAATCCATCTGCACATAATACTAAAATATCTTGTACTCCGCGATTTTTAAGCTCGTTTAATACAGTCATCCAATATTTTGCACTTTCATTTTCTCCAATGGTTATTGTTAAAACTTTTTTCATTCCATCTTTATCAATTCCTAACACAACATAGGCTGCTTTTTTTACTATCTGTCCATTATCTCTAACATGAAAATGAGTAGCATCAATAAATACTATAGGGTATACACTTTCTAATTTCCTTTTTTGCCATTCTTGTATTTCAGGTATAATTTTATCTGTTATATCACTTATCATATCTGGTGAAAGATTACAGCCTTGAGAAAGCAATTGAGCTTACGTAATTAAAAGTTGGCTAAAGAGAGTAACAGAAGCCTGACCTGTTACTCTCAATCTTAAAAACATTATTTCATGGATTTGTAAAAAACTTATATCTATTGTATACTTAATCATAAGAATATTTTACAAATGAGAGATTCTTATGAAGGGATTATAATGATGAAAGATAAAGAGAAATTTAAGATACAGCCCATTACAAATAAAAATAGAGAAAAAGTAAACCAAATTATGATAAATGAATGGAATGATTTATTTATGGTTGTAAGAGGAAATGTGATTAAGCTTGATGAAGTGGATGGGCTGATAGCTTATGATGAAAAAGAAATTGTTGGAATAATAACCTATATTGTATGCAGAAATATTATAGAGATAATATCATTAAATAGTTTTAAAGAAAGAAAAGGAGCAGGAACATTTCTAATACAAAAACTAAAAGAAAAAGCTAAAAACGAAAATATATGTGTAATTAAATTGATAACGACAAATGATAATATAAATGCAATAAAATTTTATCAAAAAAGAAATTTTGTAATTTCAAATATATATATCAACTCAATAAAAAAAGCCAGAGAAATAAAGCCGAATATTCCAAAAAATCGGAAATTTTGGAATTCCAATTAGAGATGAAATAGAGTTTTCTTTAAAAATTAAATAAATTGTAGAGCCATATTTAATCTATAAATCAATGAATTTCTAAATACTATGAATTTTGAAAATAATAAAAGGAGCATAAAGAGGAATATAAAGGAATTTTGAAAATTATACCAATAGACAATAAAGATGAATTATTAGAGAAAATATTGAGAATAATAGAAAAAAATTATTAAAGTAAAAATATTAACTTTCAAATTATCAATCGGAAGGAAATCCGATTTACACAACATTTACGATAGTCTCTTTTCTTTTAAATATTTTTTTATATTTTTTATATCTTTTTGGTCTTTAGGTGCATTTCTTTTTTCCTTAAAGGCTAATATTGTTTTCAAGCTTTCAACAGGATAGCCATCTTTGTATTCCATTTTAAAGTTTTCCTTACTATTTAAATATAAACTTGTATGATGCAATTAAGAAAAAAGAAGAAAAAAACATAAAAAGACAATGGAGAGTAAATGAAGGAGAAAAAAATGAACAATAATCAATCTTTATATTTACTATGGGCAACTATTTTAAACCAATCACAAAGTGCCGAAACAGTGTTGGAGAACACATTTGAATTATTCAAAAGATTAAATCTACTTTCAGATTTTGATAAAGAATACAAAACTCTTGATTACGAAAAGATAGAAAAAAATATGGCAACAAAACCATGTTTACATAGATTCCCAAGAAATATGTCTATGAATATATGGGATAGTGTTTGTATGATTAATGAAAAGTACGAAAGTAGTCCAAAAAAATTATTTACAAATTTTAATGAAATAGATGATGTAAAAGATAGATTAATGGAATTTAGAGGAATTGGAGAACACAAGGCTGATACTGCAATAATAGTTTTAGAAATTTACACAGGAAATAATGGATTAAATAATGTATTTGATGCAAAATGTATGGAGCTATATAAAACAATAGGACAAGAAATACAAATATTAGATAGGTTAGGAGATGTTGAATTTGATAGATAAAATTTTTTTGATATAACGAAATTTTGCAATGCAGAGTGTAAATATTGTTTTACAAATGCAGAGCATTATAATAATGCAATTGCAAATAAAGAATTGAATATTGATGAAATAGTTAATTTTCTAAATGAATTAACAAAAAAAGGAATATATAAAGTTTCTATTGGTGGAGGGGAACCATTTTTGAAAAATTTGGAAGAAATAATCAAAAGAACAAGTAGCAAAATGAAATTTTCAATAACTACAAATGGTTCAATAGTAAGAGATCAATTTATAAAATTATTTCTAAATAATAAAAACATAAAAATAACAATTAGCTTAGACAGTTTAGAAAATGAAAAATCAAACTTGATTAGAAAAAATATAGATGTTAATAAAGTAATTGAGAATATAAAAAAATTATGCGAGCATGAAGAATTAAGAGAAAGATTATCAATAAGAACTACTATTTCTACAATAAATTATAAGGAGGCTTATGACATTATAAGATTCTGTGAAGACAACAAGATAAAAAATTTAAAAATAAACCAAATAGAAAATATAAAATTTTATTCGGGAGATGTAGAAAAGATATTACCGGAATTGATAAATACGGAAAAGATTAAACCAGATGTTGTATTTGTAGATCCACCAAGAAAAGGATTAGACAATAAAACAATAGAAATATTAAATAAAACAAAACCAGAGCAGGTAATATATATAAGCTGTAATCCACCGACAATGGTAAGAGATTTGCAGAAGCTAGAAAACGACTATATTATAAAAGAGATACAACCAGTAGATATGTTTCCATATACATCACATGTGGAATGTGTATGTGTGCTGAAACTTAAATAAATGCATGAATATCAATGTTTTATGACATGTTAACTATGCTAGAAAATAACTTGTAATTATATTAAAAATATGCTTTTAAATAATAAATATTATATAGATAAAACACAACCTGGTAAACGGTTGATGGGTCAAAAAAATTAAAAAAACTGGTATCTTTCCCAGAACCAACATTCATTAAATAGTTCGATGGTAGATTTAGAGTGGCAAACGGCTTTATATAAAGCCACAAAGGAATGTATAAAATTTATTCCTATAAATGTTATCCACCTCAAATTTTATTAAGTACATTATATATAGATATGTACTCATATGGATTAGAGAATACATTAAAAGATATGTCTAATATTTATTCAGGAGAGATTGACAATTGCAATTTTAGAGGTGCAAGAGTTAGCCGAGTGTTAACTCCACAATTTCCATTTGAAGCTACAATAAAAAATAATTCATTAGAAAAACTAAAAGATGTTGCAGTATGGCATCAAATTGGAAAAAACAATTTTGAAAGGTTAGAAATTATTATTGGGTAGAATATTAGAGAAGGAGGAATTTTATGAGTGATAATCAAATAACAATACAACCAGAAGAATCATACAAAATAATTAGAAATAGTGTACTAACTGCACAAGAGAAAGTATATACTGCTGTCAATTCTGCAATGGTACAAGCATACTGGGAGATAGGACAAGAAATACATAAAGCATGTGGAGAAAATGATAGAGCAGAATATGGTAAAAAATTACTAGAATATTTATCAGAACAGTTAACAAGTGAATTTGGAAAAGGATTTACAGTTGCAAATTTAAAAAATATGCGACAATTTTATCGTACATTTTCAATTCGCCAGACACTGTCTAGCGAATTGAGTTGGTCACATTATAACTTATTAATGAGAATTGAAGATGAAAAATCTAGACAATTTTATGCTAATGAATGTGTAAAATCTAATTGGAGTGTAAGACAATTAAAAAGACAAATAGGAACATTCTACTATGAAAGATTATTGGCGAGTCAAGATAAAGAAGCGGTAGAAAAAGAAATAGGATTACCAGAAAAAGTAGAACCTAAAAATATAATAAGAGATCCTTATGTATTAGAATTTTTAGGTTTAGAAGGAAAAACAAGTTTTTATGAAAAAGATTTAGAACAAGCAATAATAGATCATTTGCAAAAATTCTTATTAGAATTAGGAAGAGGATTTTCTTTTGTATCAAGACAACAAAAAATAACATTTGATGGTAGACATTTCTTTATAGATTTAGTATTCTACAACTATATATTAAAATGCTTTGTAATAATAGATTTAAAACTAGGAGATTTAACACATCAAGATATAGGACAAATGCAAATGTATGTAAATTATTATACAAGAGAAATGATGAATGAAGGAGATAATCCGCCAATTGGAATTGTACTTTGTGCAGATAAAAGTGAACAAGTTGTAAAATATACTTTGCCAGAAGATAATAATCAAATATTTGCTTCAAAGTATAAATTATATTTGCCAACAGAAGAAGAATTTAAGAAGGAATTAAATTTAGAAAACTATGTGAAAAAAGACGATAGTTTAGAAGACAATAGCTTAACAAATGAGGATGAGTAAAAGTTATAAAAGGTAGAGCTTAATGTCAATGCAACGAATCAATAGTGAATATACGAGCTACCCAAAACCTATCAACAGTGGATATGTAGGTCATGTGGAGTGTGTAGCAGTATTAAAGTGCGTAACAAAAAAATAATTGGAGAGTGAAAGATGTTTGATTTAATAGAAGTTAAAGAGAAAGATAAGAATGTAATATATAATTTAATGCAGTTATATACATATGAATTAAGTTTCTTTGAAGATGAGACTACAACATTTAAAATGTTGGATTCTGGATTGTATGTAATGAGCAAATATGTTGAAAGATATTGGCAGGAAGAAAATAGGCATCCATATATATTAAAATGTAACAATGAATTAGCAGGATTTGTTTTACAGAGATTTAATGAGGAAAATATGAATGAAGTAGCCGAATTTTTTGTTCTTAACAAGTATAGAAGAATAGGGGCAGGAACATTTATGGCAAATAAAATGTTTGAGGTGTATAAAGGAAAATGGGAAGTTTGTACATTATTAAAAAATGAAAGAGCTCAAAAATTTTGGAGAAACACTATAAAAAATTTTACAAATAATAATTTTGAGGAAAAATATATTAGAAATAATTCAAGATTAGCATTTTACTTTGAAAGTTAAAAATTATTTATAAGAAAAACTGGGGGATGACTTGGAATTTTATCAAAGAGCCATTAGAATGGAGGAAAAATATGAAATTATACTTAAAAAAGCCTTCTGCTGAAGAAGAACAAGAGTGGAAAAACTATATAAAAGAGTTTAGAAAAATAGATATTAATGCTACACCATTAGGATATTATGAAAATATTGATTATAAGGATTGGTTAATAAAAATAGAAAATGAAAATAAAGGAATAAATATGGAAGAAGGTAGAGTTCCTTCAACAGTTTTTTTCTTAATGAATGATGGAAACAAAATTCTAGGACATATATCAATTAGACATAACATAGATAATGCTTTTTTAAAATTATATGGTGGACACATTGGCTATGGAATAAGGCCAAGTGAAAGAAATAAAGGGTATGGAACGATAATGCTTCATCTAGCATTAATAAAATGCAAAGAATTAGGTTTGGAAGATGTAATGATTACTTGTAAAGATAATAATGTTGGTTCTTATAAAATCATAGAAAATAATTATGGAATACAAAAAGATTTAATTTATATCAAAGAAGAAAATTCTTACTTTAGAAGATATTGGATTAATATTGACCAATCTGTATTAAGTTTTAAGATGTTATAAAAAATGTGGATTTAAAGAATCTGGAAGAAGAATTAGCAAAATGAGTTGCCCTATTTTGCGAAGTATATTATAATATAAAAAGGTGTAATTGATTATATGTGCATTAAAATGGATATATAGAAAGATAGGTGTAAAATGAAAAGTAGGAAGATTATTTATGTTGTATTATCTGTTATATTGATAATTGTTATCTTTGCAATTATTATTGCTATAAAAAATAAGAAACCTGAATTAAATGACCATACTATTTGTGAGCCTAAATCAATAATAGAACAGATATTAGCAACCAACCCTGATAAAAAATATTTAAAACTAAAAGGTGGAGAAATATTAAATGAAAATACAAATTTTAGTGAATATGCTTTCATAAGTAATAATTCAATATATATTTTCAATCCTCAAAAATTAGACAGCGGAGAATTTGAATATAAAAAAGTTTATGACATAGATAAAAATATTAAAGTTATGAACATTAGGCCAAGCTCTGGGGCAGATATAAAATTTATTGATTACAATGATACATTATATACATTACATGATGAAAATTTGGATAATAAAGTTAGAGATAGTTATGATATGTTTCTAAATGCAGATTATAAACTTAATAATTATCTTAAATGGGAATATTCTACTGAATTTCTTGGCAAAAAGACTGATTATGATTTTATGTCTAACTATGTTTATGTAAAGGATAATATTTTGTATAGATTATTGTATAATAATGATAGATATCCAGCAGTTGATAAAGTTAGTGGAAATTATGAGGGCGAGAAAGTAATTAGAATATATAATGAAAGAATACTTAAAACTGATAAAGGCTTTTACGAGATAATGAGTTATTTTGATACTAATTTAAATAAAACTGTTACAACTACAGTCAGAATTAATTTATTAACTAAATTTTATGATGAAATATTAACATTTACATATAAATATGTAGTGTTAAAAGATTATACGCTTATACCTATAAATGATGTTATGGAAAGCAGAGTGAGAGATTACCCATATGATTATTTTATAAGTGGATTTAATTATATGAATGAAGTGAGATATGAGGAATAACCCCCAAATAATATATATAAACAATGGAGGAAAAAGGACATGAAAATATCTACAAAAGTAGAAAATAATATTATAACAGATGTAAAATTTAAAACCTTTGGATGTGGAGCTGCAATAGCAACAAGCAGTATTTCAACAGAGATGATAAAAGGAAAAACGATAGAAGAGGCTTTAGCTTTAAAAAATGGAGACGTTGTAAAAGCATTAGATGGACTACCACCTGTAAAACTACACTGCTCAGTGTTAGCTGAAGAAGCAATACATGAAGCTATTGCAGATTACTATAGAAAAGAAGGCAAATTATCAGAAGAAGAAATTAAGATAAAATGTAATTTAAAAGAACATCATTGTGAAAGCTGTGGTATTTAGTATGATTAGAGCAGATAATTAATTATCTGCTCTAAAAAAATGAAGAATAGAGATACACACTTATAAAAAATGCATTATTCGTTTATTTTTGAGTATAAACCAAATGAAATAATACCGCTTAAGCCGACTAAAGTATAAATGACTCTACTAAAAGCACTCATACTCCCAAAAAGTGCAGCAACTAAATCGAAACTGAAAAGACCTATTAAAAGCCAATTTAATGCACCAATTATTACAAGTGTAAGTACAATGTAATATAAAGTTTTCATAACATACCTCCATAATAATATTATTAGAATTTATTATAATAATTATTCAATCGAATTAAAAAATAATAACTTATTATTGCCATTTTTATTTTAGTATAGTACAATACTAATGTCGGACGAGGAAATAACAGATTTAATTGAATATAATAATAGAAAGACAAAATGGAATACATACAATAGTAGCAGAAGAATTGGGTTTTGGAACAAGAGAATATGAATTAATAAAAATTGATTAGGAACACGGAAGGTTTAATATTTTCAAAAAAGGAGACTTGAAGAATGAATAAATACATGAAAATAGCTGATGAATTAGCACAGCAAAATATTTTAACAAATGATGGTGGACCATTTGGAGCTGTTATTATAAAGAATAATGAAATAGTTGGTAAAGGTAATAATCAAGTAGTATTAAAAAATGATCCAACAGCACATGCAGAAATAGTAGCAATTAGAGATGCTTGCAAAAACTTGGGTACATTTGATTTAACAGGATGTGAAATTTATACTAGTTGTTATCCATGTCCAATGTGTTTGTCTGCTATTATATGGTCAAACATAAAAATGGTGTATTATGGCAACACAAAGGAAGATGCAGAAAAAATAGGATTTAGAGATAATTTAATTTATGAATATTTGGAGGGGCAAAGCAAAACCTCTAATAAAGAAGACATATTGAAAATTATAGCAATGGATAGGGAAGAAACAATAAAAACATTTGAAAGTTATCAAAATAAAAGTGAAAACAAAACTATGTATTAAAAGCAGGAGGCGTGTTTTGAAAGAATTAGTTTTAATTGACGGAAATAGTATTATGAATAGAGCATTTTACGGAATTATGGGTTCGAAAATGCTTACAACTCCAGATGGAAGATATACCAATGCTGTATATGGATTTTTATCAATAATGTTTAAAATAATAGATGATTTAAAACCAGAATATATGGTAGTGACTTTTGACCTAAAAGCACCAACTGCAAGACATAAGCTTTATGCAGGCTATAAAGCCACAAGAAAGGGAATGCCAAATGAACTTGCAGAACAGATGCCAATAATAAAAAATATTCTTAAAGCAATGAACATAACAATAATAGAAAAAGAAGGATACGAAGCAGATGATGTTTTGGGCACGCTAGCAAATTATGGAGAAGAGCAAGGAATTCATGTGACAATATTATCAGGAGACAGAGACACGTTCCAATTAACTACCAATAATATAACTATAAGAATTCCGCATACAAAAGCAGGAAAGACAGAGACAGAAGATTTTAAAGAACAAAATATTATAGAAAAATATGGTGTAATGCCAAAACAACTAATAGAAGTCAAAGGGCTAATGGGAGATAGTTCGGACAATATTCCAGGAGTCCCAGGAATAGGGGAAAAGACGGCACTAGAACTTATAAAAAAATATGGTTCAATAGAAAACCTATATAAGCAAATAGAAGAAGGCAAGGACGAATTAAAAGGAAAGACTAGAGAAAAAATTGAACAAAATAAGGAGTTGGCATATTTATCTAAAGAACTGGGAACCATTAATACACAAGTTCCAATAGAAAAAAACTTAGAAGATTATAAAATTACAGAATGGGATAAAAATGAAGTTTTAGAAATCTTTAAGGAACTAAAGTTTAATAGGTTTATAGAACGATTTGGCTTGAAAGCGGAAAAAAATGAGTCTCAGATAGAAAAATTATTTGAAATACAAGAAGTAAACTATAATTTAATAGAAGAGTATGCGCAAACTGAGAAAAAAATAATATATACTTTAGGTAAAGAGCAAAGTAATAATGATAATGACATAATTAAGAAAAAAATCATAAGCATAAGCATATATAATATCGAAAAAAATGTAATATACTATGCTAAAACAAATGAGGAACAGATAAAAAAGATATTTGAAAGTGAAAACATTGAAAAATATGGGCATAATTTAATAGAAGATTATGTAATATTAAGACAAAATGGTATAATGTTTAAAAATATGGTATTCGACATAGAAATTGCCGCATATTTAGTAAATCCCACAAATTCAAAATACAATATTTCTATATTAGCAAATCAGTATCTTAATATAGATATGAATGACTATTTGGAAAAAATGGGCATAGATAAAAATCAAAATAAACAAATTACGCTTTTTGAAACACAAGAACTTAATGATACAACTAAATATGAAAATGGTATAGAGACCTACTTATTGAATAAACTGATAGAAAAAATAACAGAAAAACTAAAAGAAATAAATTGCTGGGAATTATTTAATAATATAGAAATGCCATTAATTAAAGTATTGGGAGAAATGCAATATAATGGAATTCATTTAGATGAAAATGAATTAACTATGTTTGGAAATGAACTAAAAGCGAAAATAGGAGAGTTAAAAAAAGAAATATATGAAATGTGTGGACAAGAGTTTAATGTGAACTCAACACAGCAATTGGGAAAGGTTTTATTTGAAGATTTAAAGCTTCCTGTATATAAAAAGACAAAAAGCGGTTACTCAACAGATGTTGATGTTTTAGAAAAATTAAAAAAAGAGCATCCTGTTATAGAGAAAATATTAGAGTATAGAACATTAATGAAATTAAATTCAACCTATGTTGAAGGATTACTTCCATATGTAAATACTAAGACAAAAAGGATACATTCATATTTTCATCAAACAATAACAGCAACCGGAAGAATAAGCAGTACAGAACCAAATCTACAAAATATTCCGACAAGAATAGAATTAGGAAAACAGCTTAGAAAAGCATTTAAACCAGAAAAAGGATATATATATATAGATGCAGACTATTCACAAATAGAATTAAGAGTGTTAGCACACATATCTCAAGATGAAAACATGATAAATGCATTTGAAAATGATGAAGATATACACAGACAAGTAGCTTCAAAGGTATTTGATGTGCCAATGGAAGAAGTTACAAAAGAACAAAGAAGTGCTGCAAAAGCTGTAAACTTTGGAATTGTTTATGGAATAAGTGACTTTGGATTAGCAGAGCAGTTAGGGATAGGAAGAAAAAAAGCAAAACAATATATAGAGCAATACAAAGAAAAGTATATGGGAATTAAGAATTTTATGGATAACATTGTAGAAGAGGCAAAGAAAAGAGGATATGTAGAAACACTATTCCATAGAAGAAGAGAAATTCCAGAATTATCATCAAACAATTATATGGTAAGGCAATTTGGCGCTAGAGTAGCAATGAATACACCAATACAAGGAACAGCGGCAGATATTATGAAGATTGCAATGATAAAATTATTTGACAGAATAGAAAAAGAAAAATTAAGTGCAAAATTAATATTACAAGTACATGATGAATTGATTGTAGAATGTAAAAAAGAGGAAAGTGAACAAGTAAAGCAAGTCTTAAAAGAAAGTATGGAGAATGCTACAAAACTAAGCATACCATTAAAAGTAGAAATATCAGAAGCAAACAATTGGTATGAGGCAAAATAAGCAAAAGAAGCTTTAAATAATACGAAAGGTGAAAATAGTGAAAAAAATTTTGATTTGCACATTAGCAATTATAATTTTAGTAGTGGTGCTAAAAGTCGCTAATGTAAAAAGAATTATTTTGAGAAAAATGTACGTAAAAGATTATTCGGAATATGTTTATGAATATGCAACAGAATACAATGTAGATCCATTACTAGTATTTGCAGTTATTAAGGCAGAAAGCAATTTTAAAAAAGATGCAACATCAACAAGTAATGCAATTGGACTAATGCAATTAATGGAGAATACAGCTATAGAAACGGGAGAAAAAGTAGATGAAAAAATAAACTCAAAAGAAGAATTATATAACCCGAAGATTAATGTGAAAATTGGCATAAAATACTTATCAGAACTGCTAGAAAGATATGATGGAAACCTTGGAATAGCGCTAGCAGCATATAATGCGGGAATAGGAAATGTAACAGAGTGGATACAAAAAGGAATAATAAAAAAAGATGGCACTGATATAGAAAATATACCATTTAAAGAAACAAATAACTATGTAAGAAAAATATTAAGAGACTATGAGATTTATAGGGAAATTTATGAAGTGTAGAGGAGAAAATAAATTGACAAAAAATATGCAATGATATAAAATGTAAAAGATAATAAAAGAGTGAGGCGATAGAAAATGTGGGGAAATATTACTATAGCTTTTTTGCTAGCATTTATTACAAGCTTTGTTATAACACCCTATACTATGAGACTTGCGCATAAGGTTGGAGCAATAGATTTTCCAGGGGAACGTAAAATACACAATAAACCAATTCCAAGATTAGGTGGTTTAGCAATAATATCCGGTTTCCTACTTTCGGTTCTATATTTATTGTTTATATTAAACATAGAAAAAACAATAAGTTTAGTAGGAACAGAAAACTATGGAATAAAACTGATGGGATTTTTTCTAGGAATTATAATATTGGGAATAACATGTTTCATAGATGATTCGAAAAATATACCAGCGTGGGTTAAATTACTTGCACAAATATTATCAGCAGTAATTGTAACTGTGTGTGGTGTAAAGATAGACATGATAGCAGTACCATTTATGGAAAAAAACATAATTTTAAACAACGTTTTTTCATATATACTTACAATAGGATGGATAGTAGGTATAACTAATGCAATAAACTTAATAGATGGATTAGATGGCTTATCTTCAGGAATTTCACTTATATCTTGTATATCACTATTAATAATATTTGCAACAAATGGTTCATCAATATTATCTATAATATTAATAACAGCTCTTGCCGGTGGAATAGTTGGATTTTTGCCATTTAACTTTAATCCAGCTAAAACATTTGTAGGAGATGTAGGTTCTAATTTTTTAGGATTCAGCTTAGCAGTAATATCAATTTTAGGAGTGGCAAAAACATATACGGTTTTAGTATTAATAGCGCCACTAATAGTACTAGGATTACCTATATTTGATACAATATTTGCTATTTTTAGAAGAATAATCAAAGGTAAGTCATTAAAAGCTGTATTTAAGCCAGATAAGGGACATTTACATCATAGATTAATGGCAAAAGGGTATACACAAAAACAGGCAGTTTTGATATTATATGGACTAAGTGCAACGCTAGGCATGTTTGCAATAATATTATTAGACAGTGGGTTATGGAAGGCGTTATCATTTGCATTATTAGTAGTGGCAATTATCGCAGTAGGGTATAAAGATATATTCAAAAAAACAAAAACATCATAAGAAATTACACAAAAACAACTTATTTTGTAAGGTTGACAAAGAAAAAGTTTTAATATAGAATAACAAATACAAGAAATAATAGGAGTTGGGGGAAAACAAGATGAAACCTAAAGTATTATTAATAATACCAGCCTACAACGAAGCGGGAAACATAGAAAAAGTTGTAAAAGATTTAGAAAAAAATGCTAAAGATGTTGATTATGTTATTATAAACGATGCATCAAAAGACAATACTTTAGAAATATGTAAAAAAAACAATTATAATTGCATAAACGGATTAGTAAACCTAGGCCTTTGGGGGGCAGTTCAAACAGGACTTAAATATGCAATGGATAAAAATTATGATATTGCTATCCAATTCGATGGAGACGGACAACATAGTGCTAAATATATAGAATGTTTAGTTGACGAAATTGAAAATGGAATAGATATAGCTATTGGCTCAAGATTTGTAACTGCAAAAAAACCATGGTCATTGAGAATGCTGGGAAGTAGAGTAATATCAGCTTGTATATTTCTAACTACAGGGAAAAGGATTACGGATCCAACAAGTGGAATGAGAGCATATAATAAAAATATTATAAAGGAATATGCACTAGACATGAACAATCCCCCAGAACCGGATACGTTAGTGTATATGTTAAAAAAGAAGAAAAAAATAAAAGAAATTCAAGTAGAAATGAGTGAAAGAGAACAAGGAACATCTTCATTTAATGTAGGTCATACTATTAAATATATGTGCAGAATGATTATTTCTATCTTTTTTATACAACCATTTAGGAAAAGAAAATAAAATATTGATAAGAAGAGGAGTTGACTATGGATTTACAATTAAATTTATTTTTTATAATTATTTCAATATTAACAATCATTTATATTATACGAAAAATAAGAAAACATAAATTAAATATTGATGATTCTATTGTATGGATAATTTGGTCAATCATATTATTGATACTTAGTATATTTCCGAAAATTTCAATTTTTTTTGCAAAGCAAATGGGATTTCAATCAACGAGTAATTTCATTTTATGCTTATTTGTGTTTGTTTCTTATATCATGTTATTTTTTCAAAATATTAAAATATCAGAGTTAAAAGAAAAAAACAAAGAGATAATTCAAAAAACAAGTATATATGTGTATAACCAAAGAAATAATGAGAATAAAGAGAAATAATAATTTATAACAGGTGAAGAACAAATGAGAGCAAAAAAAACTTTAAAAAATTTAATATTTAACTTATTGCAACAAATTGTAAGTATCGTGACCGGTTTTATATTACCACCCCTCATAATTCAGAATTATGGTTCATCAATTAATGGGCTGATTTCTACGATAAAACAGATTGTAATGTATGCTCAAACTACTGGTGCAGGAATTGCGAGTGCTAGTACATATGTAATGTATCAACCACTAGCTGAACGAAACTATAAAAAGTTAAGTGGTATTTTTAATGCAACGAGGAAAATGTTTGTAAAAGCAGGAAACTTGTCATCTCTTATCATGCTCTTAGTTGCATTCATATACCCATTATTTGTGCGTAACGATGTAGATGTTTTAACTACAATTTGTTTAATTATATTACTTGGAGCCTGTGGCGTATCGGAATTTTATTTTATTGGAAAGTATCAAGCCTTGTTTAGCGCAGATCAAAAAAACTACTTGGTATCTATTGCTCAAGGATTGGGTAATATATTTAACATTGTCATTTCTATAATATTAATTAAATTTAACTGTAATATTATTTTGGTAGAATTTGGTGCAATGACTGTGTATATTGTCAGAGTGGTTGTGCTTTGGACGTACTTCAAAAAAAATTATACTTATATTGATAAGAAAGAAAAACCACTGATGAACGAAATTTCTCAAAGGAGAGATGCAATAATACACGAAATTACTGCACTGATTATTAACAATAGTTCTATTGTACTAATATCATTGCTTATTGGGTTAAAAAATGCAAGTATTTATAATGTTTATATGTTAGTTTTTTCTGGATTAAACATGATTTGCAATATTGTTTCTAATGGAATATATGCATCTTTTGGGGATGTAGTTTCGAAAAAAGAAGATGAAGTTCTGAAAAAAGCTTATGATGTTTTTGAATTTACATACATGATTATGATCTCCGCAATTTATACAATAGCATATATATTAATTATGCCATTTATAAAAATATATACTCAAGGAATGACAGACGCTAACTATGTGCTTCCTATATTAGGTAAGTTATTTGTACTAGTTGGATTCATAAACAATCTTAAGATTCCATCAAGAACGATGGTCATTGCAAGCGGGCATTTTAAACAGACAAAAAAATATTCAGTAATTGAAATGATTATAAATCTTTTGGGACAAGTAATTCTAATGTATTTTTGGGGAATCTATGGAGCTTTATTAGGATGCCTATTGGCAGCAATATATAGGGCAATTAATTTTATTTGGTACTCTAACAAATATATATTGAAGATATCGAATAATATAATTATAAAAAGAGTTTTATTATTTTTAGCGGTTGCATGTATAATTATTGGATTTTATTCATTTGGAATCAACCTTATGATTTTAAACTATCTGCAGTGGTTTACATATGCAATTATAATATCTACTACTGTAGGGATTATATTTTTAATAACAGGAGCAATTTCCAATAGAGAAACATTTAAAGAGACTGTAAAAATTTTAAAAGGAATTATAATAAGAAGGTAACTTATATGAAAAAACATGCATATCTAATTATGGCTCATAATAACCCATACATTCTAAAAAAATTGTTAAATTTAATTGATGATAAGAGAAATGATATTTATTTACATATAGATAAAAAGTCAAAATTATTCAATGTACAAGAAATAAACAATATTGTAAAGAATTCGAATCTATATTTTACGAAAAGAATTGATGTGAGATGGGGGGACTTTTCTCAGATAGAATGTGAATATTTATTACTAAAAGAAAGCAAAAACAAGAACTATGAATATTATCACTTTATATCAGGAGTAGACCTACCATTAAAAACACAAGATGAAATTCACGATTTTTTTCAAAAGAACAATGGAAAAGAAATTGTTCAATTAACGACGGATGAAATAATAAACAAAAGGAATGCATATTATAGAATTTCTAGGTTCCATTTTTTTCAAAAAATTGCAAAAAGCAATCGAAGATTAGAAAGAACATTTTATAATGCTTTTCAAAATGTTTTTATGCCTATACAATCTATTTTAAAAGTCGATCGAATAAAAAAGCTGGATATCAAAGTAGGATATGGTGCAAATTGGGTCAGTATTACAAATGACTTTGCAAACTATGTGTTGAAACAGGAAACTTGGGTAAGAAAGGTATTTAAATATTCATTATGCGCAGATGAACTATTTATTCAGACACTTTTAGTAAACTCTAAATTTAAAGAAAATGTTTATAAAGAACCATCAAATAATTTTAACGGAGATGCTTGTATGAGATACATTGATTGGGAAAGAGGAAATCCATATGTATTCAAAGAGGAAGACCTAGAAAGATTGCTAAAAAGTAGAATGCTGTTTGCTAGAAAGTTTGATGTAGAGACAAATAAAAAGATTATTGATGACATATATATGATATTAAAAGAAAAACAGAACAAATAATAACTAATTTTAGTTATAAGTGGAGGAGAAAAATTGACAATACTAAAGATTTTATTATTAATAGTTTTTATGTGTTTTAGTTCAAAGGCACTTGGACTTTATGTTTTTGATAAGATAAAGAAAGATAGGGAAGAAAAAACAGCAATAGGCTTTTTGGCAAATCTGACTTTGTTTTTTATATGTGAGCTTCCAGTTATGTTCTTTAAACTATCATCAAGATACTTAAATATTTTTGGACTTGTATATTTAACAATAATTGGAATTATTATGCTTAAGTATATAAAAAACAAGAAAATTATTAAAATAACAAAAAAAGAAATTATAGCACTTATTGTGGCATTTGCTTTTATGTTATTATATATGATATGCATTCACTTTGGATACATGGAAACATATGATTCCTATTTTTACAGTGTATTTACTAATAGTGCACAAAATGCAGAACACATATCAACTATAGACCCATATACAGGCCAAAGTAATTTGCAAAATTATTATAAATATATGTCATATTACTACCAAGCATCATTTTTGGCTAACATAGTCGGACTACAAGAGGGATATTTAGTTTTAATATGGGTAATGACATTTATGAATTACTTTTTTATAAGTATGACAGCAATAACATTGGTGAGAATAGCTCGAAATAAAAATTTAAACAATATACTTACAGCATTTTTTTTAACATTTGTTCTTAGCATTTTCAGGGCGCCATTTAATGCACTTCATTTAGTAACAATAGTATTAAGTATTTATTGTTTTACTTATATGTTTGATTTATTCAAAGAAGAAAAAACATCATTACATTTACTATTAATTTGTATAATTGCTGGAATTTCTATAACATCTACGATGATGTTTATTATGTTATTTTTTATTTGTTCCTTCTATATAGTTGTATGTATATTAAAAAGAAAGGACTTATTGAATTCAGTATTATATGTAGGTACACCGGTATTGATAATTTTGTTTTTATATATTTATGAATCGTTAGATAATATATATGTTATTGCAATTATGCTATTTGTGTTAACAATTTTATATTTGTTATTTCAAAACAAAAAAATAATAGATATAATTGCTAAACTTGGATATCCAATGATGATAATTATACCAATAATACTTATTTTACTAGGAACTCCTTTATATGATAATATATTGGCAAAATTATTAATAAAGAAGGATAATATTGATTCAAGCATGCAAATAATTCCAGAGAATGCAGAGAATCCGGATGAACATTTAGAAGATGGGGAAAAATTAATATTAAATTATACAGTGGATAAAGAAATTCATAGTTCATCAATGAAATATATTTATGAAAATAAATCTAATGTATTAAGTACAATTCTGATTTTAATTACACATTCAAGCATCTTGTATGGTGGTATGATATTCTTATTAGTATATGGAATAAAAAATTTAAGAAAAAAACCAGAGTTTTTATTACTAGTGGTATATATAATTATTTTGTATAATCCTTTAGTAAGAAAGGGTCTTTCAGCATTAACATTAGGGCTTGAAAGTAGGATATATTTATTCTTTAATACTATTTTTGGAATATTAGGAATATATTATTTGCTTGAATTTATAGAAACTAGAGTAAAAAATATAAAAACACAATATAACATTAAGAAAGTATTGCAATATGGAAGCTATGTATACATAACATTAACAGCATTTTCAATATTAGTCTATATATTACAATTTGATATAATTGATTGTAAAAAATATAGCATACTTGCTAAAGTGCCAAATACTTTAGTAGAAGCGACTGAATATTTTAATAAATATATACAGGAAAATAATTTATCTAACGAATATGTTAGGGTCTATTATACGGCTAATACTTTTAATATGTCTATGATTGACAAAAATGTCAATAAGAAAATTAAAATTATAAATAGTAAAGAATATATGGGATATTTGGGAGATGAAAATAAAACTTTTACAAGTAAATTAGCTATAAGTGCTTACTTTGATTCAGAGGGTAAAAGCTATTTATATAATGAATCTGGAAAAGAGGTACCAATAGAAGAAAAGGAAATTGAGGAATATATTAAATACTATGATATTCAATATATAACTTGCAAGGCATCTAAAGAAGAAAAGTTTAAAAACTATATAAATAATAACTTTGAAGTTATTTATTCAAATGACGATGTTCAAATCCTAAAATTGAAATAAGGGGGGAAAAGAAAAAATGGATGAAGTGACAATTATTATAAAAACACTAGACAGATGTGATTGCTTAATTAATTTATTGGACTCTATTTTTAAAAAATATCCTAAAATTAGAGTTTTAGTTGGAGATGATAGCGAAATATCATCCAAAGAAAAAATACTATCAAAATTTAACCAATACAATTTGCAATATTACAATTTAGAAAAAGATTGTGGACTATCTGCTGGAAGAAATTTTTTATTAAATAAAATACAAACGAAATATTTTGTATTAGCAGACGACGATTTCGTTTTTGATCAAAAAACAAACTTAGAAAGAGCAGTGCAAATACTTGAAGAGAAAAAATTAGATATTATAGGGGGATATATACGCAACTATAAAATTGTAAAAAGTAATTGGGACAAGCTTCTTGTTCTTATTCAAAAAATACTAAAATATGAATTGCCAACAAATTATATAGGAACCTTAAAGATGGAAGGAAATACATTTTATGCAGATTACACAGTGCATTCATTTCCGGAATTTGCAGAAACAGATTTAGTATTAAATTTTTTCTTGGCTAAGACAGAAAGAATAAAAGAAATTCACGGTTGGGATCCAAAATTGAAATTGCAAGAACACACGGAGTTTTTTTATAGAGTCAAATTGAATAATTTGAAGGTAGGGTTTACAAATGAACTATCAGTTCAACATCATCCGGTTAAACTAAAAAAGTACAGCGAAAAAAGAAATAGAAATTATACAAATGTATTTATGGATAAGTATGCCATAGACAAAATAGTTGCAAATTATGATGACAATAGAGGACAAGTTATAACATTAAGAGAAAATTTGGAGGGGAAAAATTGAAAGTTAGTGTGATTATTCCTATTTATAATGCAATGGAGTATCTACCAATTAGTTTGGAAAAAGTTTTAAACCAAACATATCATAATATAGAAATACTGTTGGTTGATAATAACTCAAAAGATGGCAGTTATGATTATATAAAGACACTAGAAAAAAACGATTGTAGAGTTAAAGCACTAATAGCTACAATGCAAGGACCTAATTATGCTAGAAAGGTCGGATTTGAAGCTTCGACAGGAGATTATGTTTTATTTTGCGACTCAGATGACTTTGTAGAGCTGGATGCAATTGAGAATTTTGTGGGTAAACTAGAAGAAACAAATGCAGATATTGTTATTGGAAATTATAAAGAAGTAACAAAAAAAGATGAGTTTTTAAAAGAAAAAAAGGGAATTCCGTATAAATATTACTCAGAAAACTTAAAAGAACATAAAGATATTATTCACATAAAACCAGCTCTTTGGAACAAGATATTTAAAAGAGATTTAATAAAAGAAAGTTTTTTTATTACATCTAAAATAGGAGAAGATATGATAATAACAATATCTTCCATTATGGAAGCAAAAAATATTGCATATATGGATAAAACAGTATATCATTATGTTCCAAATGATGAAGGGCTTTCAAATTCTGTAAATGTTAGAAATTTACTAGATATTTTAACAACAACGGAAGAACTGAAAAAAATTGCTAAAAGTCAAAATACATATAGTAAGTATGAAGAAGAGATTGAATTTTTATGTTTTACACATGTGATCTATAAAATACTAAGAACTGTAATGATGGAAAATGATGAAGAGCGAATAGAAGTATATACAAAATTGAGAGAATATTTAAAGAAAAATCACAAGTACAAAGAAACTAAATATTACAGGACTAAAATGTACTATAAAATAGCGGCAGTGCTTTTAATGAATAAAAATATATACGATTTAAAAATTTTTAGAAAAATGTTGAAAGCAATATTTGAAAATAAAACACTATATAAATGTTTCAAAAAATTAGATAATTAAAGGGGAAAACATGAATATAAAAATTTTAATGTCTACGATGAATAAAAAAGATATTGAGGAACTAAAGTTAAATGAAAAAAATATATCAAACTGTATAATAATAAATCAAACTAAAGAGCAGATAAAAAATATAGAAAAAGGTGATGTGGTTTTTTATTCATACAATGAAAAAGGGCTAGCAAAATCACGTAATAGGTTATTGGAAAAAATAGAAAGTGATGTAGATATTGGTATTATTACGGATGATGATGTGACATTTGTTAAAGAATATAAAGATATAGTTCAAAAAGCTTATGATACAATAAAAAATGCAGATATAATTATATTTAAGTCTTTAGATGAAAATGGAAAAGATAGAAGAAAATATCCATCTCACAACAAGGAACTAACAAGAAAAGAAATCTTACAAGTATGTTCTATAGAAATAACCTTTAGAGTATTAAAAATAAAGGATAAAGTGAGGTTTGACGAAAGATTTGGATTAGGTTCTAGATATAAAAGTGGCGAGGAAAATATATTTTTACTTGATTGTTATAATAAAGGATTAAAAATATATTTTTATAATGAAGCAATAAATATACATCCAAAGGAAAGTACAGGAGCGATATGGATGGAAGAAGACATATATGAAAAAGGGGCATTATTTAGGAGGTTATATCCCAAAATGTGTTTTTTTATGGTATTGCCAATTGCAATCTTAAAAAGAAATATTTGTAAAACAAACATATTCAATATAACAAAACTATTGTTCAAAGGAATAAAAGATTACAAAAAAGAGGAAGATAGATGAAAAAAATAGCTATATTTCAATATGATTTAGGATTAGGGGGAATTCAAAAATCATTAATAAATTTATTGAACAACTTAAATTTGGATGAATACAACATAGATTTATATTTATTCAGCAAAGAGAATTTTTATAATGTCAAAATGCCAACTAAGATTAACATTATATATTTATCACCTTTTGCTGCAATATGTAAAATTATTCCATTTAAAATCCTTATAAAATATAAAAAATATCACATAGAAAAGGAATATGATATAACTATTGATTTTAACGGATATTCTAATGAATGTGCAATAGCGGCACTAGAAACCAATAGTAAGAAAAAAATAATATGGTGCCATAATGATATTGTAATTAAATCTAAAAATGAATGGAAATATAATATTTTATATAATGCATTTAAAACAAAATATAAATATTTTGATGAAATCGTTAATGTTTCAGAGGGAGCAAAACAGTCATTTATAGCTAAAACTAAAATAGATCAAAAAAAGGTATGGAGTATTCCAAATTATATAGATGCAGAAGAAATAATAACAAAAAGTAAAAAAGAAAATAGTTTTACCGTAGATAATAAAAAATATAATTTAGTTACAGTAGGAAGAATATGTCATCAAAAGGGTTTTGATATATTAATAGAGCATATGGAAAATATAGTACAGCAAAATAAAAATGTTAATTTATATATAATAGGAGATGGACCAGATGCTCCAAAAATAAAGAAACTAGTAAAAAGAAAAAAATTACAAGAAAATGTATTTTTCTTGGGTAGCCAAAAAAATCCATTTGAATATATGAAAAAGATGGATGCTTTTGTTATAACATCACGTTATGAAGGACAAGGCATGGTGATTTTAGAAGCTAAAGTAATAGGATTACCAATTTTTATACCTAAGCATTTGGAAAAATATGTAGAAGGTATAGAAGGATGTATTAATATAGAAAAAGACATATTGGGAGCAAAAAAAATTGAAGATAAACAAGTAGATTATTTAAATAAATATAACTACAACATTAAGGAAAAAATAGCTCGACTATTATCCTAAAAAAGGAGAAGAAAATGAAAATATCAATAATTGAACTAGTTAAAAAGATACCAAGATTTTCAGGATATTTACTTCAAATGATTTTTTATTATATTGTTTCAATATTTTATAAAGACAGAGAAAAATATAAAGATGCATGGCTTATTTGTGAGAGGGGAACAGAAGCAAGAGATAATGGGTACTGGATGTTTAAATATATAAGAGAAAAACATCCAGAGCAAAAGGTTTACTATATAATCAATAAAAAAAATAAAATAGATTACGAAAAAGTAAAAAAACTAGGAGAAGTTATAGAATACAATAGCTTTCAACACAAGATTGCGCTGATATTATCTAATGTATATATTTCTACACATATTGGATATATTAACATCTGGAGTTATTTATTGTACAAGAAAGTTTTTGACAGAAAAAACAAGAAAAAATATATTTTTTTACAACACGGAGTTACAAAGGATGATATGAGTGATTTATTAAATAAAAGAATAAATCAGATAAATCTTTTTATAACATCAACCTTTGATGAAAGAAATTCTATATTAAATAATCCTAACTATGGATATAAAGAAGAAGAAGTACCACTAATAGGAATGGCGAGGTTTGATAATCTAAATAATTATCAAACTAAAGAACAAATTTTGCTAATGCCTACTTGGAGAAGCTACTTAGTTAATCCGTCATACAAAAAAGAAGACAAGAGCTTAGAGAAAGGATTTACAGAAACAGAATATTATAAAAAATATAAGAGCTTATTAAACAATACAAGATTACATGAACTATTAAAAAAATATAATGTTAAACTAGTATTTTATCCACATTATGAAATGCAAAAATATATTAAATTATTTAATACGAATAATCCAAACATTATTATTGCTTCAAAGGAAGAAAATGACGTGCAGGAATTACTTAGACAGTCGAAAATATTAATAACAGATTATTCAAGTGTTTACTTCGACTTTGCCTATATGAAAAAACCAGAACTATTTTACCAGTTTGATAAAGAAAAATTTAGACAAAAGCAATATAAGGAGTGCACAATAGAATATAAACATAAGGAATTTGGGCGAATAGCAAAAAAAGAAGATGAAGTAATAGAGGAATTGGAAAAGATTTTAAAAAATGGATGTAAAATGGAAGAAAAGTATATTGAAATGGTTGAAGATACGTTTGCTTATATTGATAACAACAACTGTAAAAGAACATATGATGAAATTATTAAATTATTAAATTATTAAATTATTAAATAAATAGGGGAAAATATGGATGTATCTATTATAATACCAGTTTATAATACTGAAAAATATCTTAAACAGTGCTTAGAATCTCTAATAAAACAAAAAACAGAATTTAAGTATGAGATTATTTGCGTGAATGATGGCTCAACAGATAATTCGGAAAAAATATTAGAGCAATTTAGTGAAGATATACAACATATATATATAAAAAATAGTGGACCGGGTGCTGCAAGAAATTTAGCAATTCAAAAAGCAAAGGGACAATATTTACTCTTTGTTGATAGTGATGATTATGTATCAGAAAACTTTGTACAAAGGATGACAGAAGAAGCTATTCAAAACAATGCCGACGTGGTTATATGCAACTTTTACAGATTTAAGACCAATAATCTTGAACTAGAAAAGGTTAACAAAGGTAAAAAAGCAATTTATGAAAAAGGTAAAATACAAGAAGTTTTGTTAATGGAATTTCACTCATGTAATAAATTATTCAGAAAAAACCTAATGATGAAAAATTTATACCCTGAAGATATGCTATTTGAAGATGTTGTTGCTATTTCAGAAGCACTAATAGATGCTAATAAAATAGTCAAAATAGAGGACTATTTATATTATTACAGAAGAACGGATAACTCAATAACTAACAATTTAACAGACAGAAATTACGATATAAAAAAAGCTATAGATATAATTGAACCTAAATTTATAAAAAATGGTTACACAACACAAATTGAATTTTTGAATATAAATTGTATTTTGGTTGATTTAGCAATTAAAGTTATGAAGGCGAAAAAAGAAAAAAAAGCGTATAAAGAAGTAATTGAACCTGTAATAAAGAAATATCCAGAATGGTATAAAAATCCACTAATAAAAAATGTAAAATTTAATAAAAAATTATATTTGTGGTGTTTAAAACATAAAATGTATGATTTAATAAAATTTGTTTTTTAGGAGAATATAATGTTTATTGTTTATGCTTTTATTATATTTGTAATATCAAATGGTATAGGGAAATTTTTACTTAGTAAAAAAGAAGAAATAAAAATATTATCTGTACCTGTAGGATTTATTGTTTTCATGGGAGGTTTGCAATTAGGCTATTATCCAATGCAAATTTTTCAAGTCTCATCTACGTTAGTACATACATATACGGCACTAATAAGTATTCCATTGTTTATTTATGGAATTGCAAAGATAAAAAAAGAAGACTTTTGTTTTTTAAAACACTATGAGTTTTATATTTTAATTATTTTAATATTTGGAATTATAAAAATAATTCCTGCGACAGATGCAGGAGATGATTCCTTTTACATGCCATTAATAATGGAAAATTCACAGACTGACAAGATTAATAGCATAAATCCAAGGACTGGCTGGAATTGGAATGTCGATGAATTTTATAAATATCAAGGATATTATCTATTTCAATCAAGCATGTATAAATTACAAAATACATTATTCCATTTTACAAGTGATATATTTATTACTTTCAGGACAACCATGAGTTTGTTTGTTATAATTTCTTTTGCAATTATTATATATGGAATAAAAAGTATATATGAAATTAAAGATAAAACTATAGCATTAATTATTACAATCTTATCTATTTTATTAATAGGCACATTAGAATTAAGTCATTTATATTGGGGTTCTAATTTAATATTTATAATCGGAATTCCTATTTATCTTATATTACTAGAACAATATACTAAAAACCAACAAAAAAAATATGTTTGGATTATAACTGGAATAAGTTTAGGCTTGAATGCTATTGCTTCAAGCAGTTTATTTCTACAAACATTCATAATTTTTTCGTTCTTTATATATTGTTTAAAAATAAAAAATATAAAAATATATGATTACCTGATTATGATGTTACCTAATATTATATATGCTATCTTATTTTTACAGAAATATTGGCTTATAGTTCCAGTAATATTGATCTATATAATGTTTTTAAATAAAAAAGTACAGGAAATAGTGGAAAAATTATTACTTAAGGATATAATATATAAATTAATATTTATATTACCTTTAGTATTGTTCATAATTGGAATTGTGCTGAAATTGGATTTTTCATGGAACATTTATAGAGTGGGTTATGGAACACTTCTAGCAAATTTACTAGTAATTTTAGCAATAATTTATCTATACATAAAAAATAGAAAAATAGATGTATCACAATTCATCTTCTTTATATATTTTATATTTTTCTTTAATCCATTAGTGGCACCTTTTGTTTCTGAATTTCTGACATCAAAAGTGGTATATTACAGGTTATTTTATATTACAAAAAGTCCTTTTATGATAATAACAATTTTTTATAGTGTATATACATATATAGAAGGTAAGAAAAAGATGCTTAAATATGCTTATATAATAGGAGTAGGACTTCTAATAATTAGATATGGAGCGATTCTAGGAAGTTACACTTTTTTAGAACCAACTTATTATACAAAATATGATTATGTGCTAAGAGAAGATATGGATTCTAAAGAATTAGGAGATTTTTTTACGGAAAACCAAGAAAAGTTCAAGGGACAGGTAGTTACATCGATGTATTTTTCGCCTAGACAGTATTCACTTAATTATCATGCTAATACATATCGCTATCCATATGATGAAAAATATTTAAATGATGAAAAAGATGCGTACACAATTTTCTTATATAATAATGATAGTGTAACCGAAGATGACATGTATAATTTTAAAAATGCAATGCATAAGGACAAAACTAAAATAGTAGTTACATATACAAATAAAACTCAAGAAATGGAAAAATGGATAAATTTTAATTTTGACAAAATTTATCAAAATAAAACATATACAGTGTATTATTTTAATTATTAGATTGAAACTAATTATTGTATCATATATAATAACTAAAAGAAGTATTGTTATATACCAAAAGTTAAAAAGTTGCTCTTATAAAAAAATATTGGTAAAAAAATCATAGTCTAAAAAGGAGATAAGATACAAGTGAAAAAAGTATTATTTATATCGAGCACAGGTGGGCATTTTAATGAGCTTATGCAATTAAAACCGTTATTTAAACAATATGATTACCATATAATAACCGAAAAAGATAAAACAACGGAAAATCTAAAAAAAATATATAAGGATAAGCTGAACTTTCTTACATATGGTACAAGAAGTAGAATTTTAGTGTATCCATTTATATTTATGTTTAATTGTTTCAAAAGTTTATTTTACTATTTTAAAATTAAACCAAAAATAATTATAACAACAGGTACACATACTGCTGTACCAATGTGTTATATAGGTAAAATATTTGGCTCAAAAATTATTTTTATAGAGACATTTGCAAATAAAAATACTAAAACATTATCTGGCAAAATGGTTTACCCAATTGCTGATTTGTTTATAGTACAATGGGAAGAAATGAAAAAACTGTATCCTAAAGCTGTATATGGAGGTGCTATATATTAATGATTTTAGTATTACTTGGAACTCAGAATAATAGCTTTTATAGATTATTAGAAGAAGTGCAAAAATGTATAGATGAAGATATAATAAAAGATAAGGTTATTGTACAAGCTGGAAGTACAAAATTTGAATCAAAAGATATGGAAGTTTTTAATTTGATAGAACAGGACAAATTTAATATATTAATGGAACAGGCAGATACAATAATCACACATGGAGGAGTGGGTTCAATTGTAACAGCTGTTAAATTAGGCAAAAAGGTGATTGCAGTTCCAAGATTAAAACAATATGGAGAACATGTTAATGACCATCAAATTCAAATAGTAGAAACTTTTTCGAACCAAGGGTTTATAAAAGGTATAAAAGATGTTTCAGAATTAAAAGAAACTTTAAGAGAAATAGATACATTTATACCAAACAAATTAGAAAGTAATACAGAGCATATTATAAACATAATTGAAGATTTTATACAAAATGTGTAAGTACTACCAATAAAAGAGGAGCAGGATTATATGAAAAAAGTATCAGTAGTTATACCGATGTATTATGAACAAGAGGTTGTAGATGTTTGTTATAAAAGAGTAAAAAAAGTCTTAGAAGAACTAAAAGAAAAGTATGAACACGAAATTATTTTTATAAATGATGGTTCAAAGGACAAGACTTTAGACATATTACAGGACATAGCAAAAGTTGATAAAAATGTAAAGATAATATCTTTTTCAAGAAATTTTGGACATCAAGCGGCAGTAACGGCAGGGCTAAAGTATGTGACAGGGGATGCAATTATAATAATAGATGCGGACTTGCAAGATCCACCAGAGTTAATACCAGATATGATAGAAAAATGGGAGCAGGGATATGAAGTAATATATGGCAAAAGAAAAAAAAGAAATGGAGAATCTGCATTTAAATTACTTACAGCAAAGGCTTTTTATACAACACTAAATAAATTATCAGATGTAGAAATACCTGGAGATACAGGAGATTTTAGACTAGTAGATAAAAAAGTTGTAGATGTAATTAACTCATTGCCTGAACATAACAAATTTTTAAGAGGACTGTTTAGTTGGGTTGGATTTGAACAATATGAGTATGAATATGAAAGAAAAGAAAGGTATGCAGGTAAGACAAAATATCCATTAAAAAAAATGTTAAAATTAGCCTCTGATGGTATAATTGGATTTTCAACTAAGCCTATAAAAGTAATAGGTGGTTTCGGAATTACTTTTGTAATAGCGTCTATAGTTATATTACTTTATTTTATATTATCAAAAATATTTGGATGGACAAACATGCTAAAGGGATGGACAAGCATTATGTTTGCAACAACTTTTGTAGGAGGTATTGTCTTACTTTCTCTTTGGATTATAGGTGAATACTTAGTAAGAATTTATGATGAAGCAAAACAAAGGCCTCAATATATAATTAAGAAAAAAATAAATATATAAATTATTATAAAGGAGAGATGATAATATGTCAGTTTTAGTTACAGGAGGAGCAGGATACATTGGTAGTCATACAGTTGTGGAGTTATTAACTGAAAATAAGGAGGTAATTGTTGTTGATAACTTTTCAAACAGCAAGCCAGAGATGTTGGACAAGATTAAAAAAATAACAAACAAGGACTTTAAATTTTATGAACTTGATTATTCAAATAAGGAAAAGATGGATAAAGTTTTTGCGGAGAATAAAATAGACTCTGTTATACATTTTGCAGGATACAAAGCAGTGGGCGAATCTGTAGAGAAGCCAATTGAATACTATACAAATAATGTATCGGGAACATTAAATTTATTAGATGTTATGAGAAAACATAATGTAAAAACAATTATTTTTAGTTCATCTGCAACAGTTTATGGAGATCCAGAAGTAGTACCGCTAACAGAAATGTGTAAGATAGGAGGAACAACAAATCCATACGGAAGTTCAAAATTGTTTATAGAACAAATATTAAAAGATGTATATAAATCGGATAATACATGGGATGTTTGTATATTAAGATATTTTAACCCAATAGGTTCACACGAATCTGGAATAATAGGAGAAGAACCACAAGGTAGACCTAACAATTTAATGCCATATATCGTAAGAGTTGCATCAGGAGAGTTAGAAGAATTATCAATTTTTGGAAATGACTACAATACACCAGATGGAACGGGTGTTAGAGATTATATACATGTAGTAGACTTGGCTAAGGGACATATTAAAGCATTAGAAAAATTAGAAAAAGAAAAAAGTGGTATATATATATATAATTTGGGAACAGGAAAAGGTTATAGTGTTTTAGATATGGTTCATGCGTTTGAAAAAACAACAGGACAAAAAATAAAATACAAAATAACTGAAAGAAGAGCAGGAGATATAGCTACATGCTATGCAGATGCAACAAAGGCAAAAGAAGAGTTAAATTGGGTGGCTGAGAAAACATTGGAAGATATGTGTAGAGACTCATGGAATTATATAAAAATTTCACACTAAATTTTAACATTAATTTAAATAATATATATTAATGTAACAAAAGAAAAGGAGGAATTATTTATGAAAATTGATTGGGCAATTGTTTCAATCTTTGTGTCAGTACTTTCTTTCATTGTAGCGTTTTACTTTTATAAATGGGTGAAAAGTCTGCCCGCTAAAAATGAAAAGATAGAAAATGTAGGAAGATTAATTAGAGAAGGTTCTTTCACATTCTTAAAAAAAGAATATAAAATGTTAGCAGTTATTATGTGTGTATTAGCAGTAGTAATTTTATTATTCTTCCCAGAACCTATATGGAAAACAGAAAATATTATGACTAATATAGGAATGGTTATAGCATTTATTTTAGGCTCAACTTTTTCGGGATTAGCTGGAATTATAGGAATTAGTATTGCAACTATAGCAAATATTAAAACAGCAATTTTAGCAAAAGAAAGCTTAGCAAAATCTTTTATGGCAGGCTTTAGAGGTGGAGCAGTTATGGGAATGGCTGTTGTTGGAACTTCTCTAGCAGGTTCTTCGATTTTGTATTTATTAACAAAAAATTCTAACATTGTTTTGGCATTTAGTTTTGGGGCGAGTTTGTTAGCACTTTTTGCAAAAGCTGGTGGGGGAATTTTTACGAAAACAGCAGATATGGCTGCAGACTTAACAGGTAAAGTAGAATTAGGAATCCCAGAAGACGATCCAAGAAATCCAGCGGTTATAGCTGATAATGTTGGAGATAACGTAGGTGATGTTGCAGGAATGGGAGCAGATTTATTTGACTCTAATATTGCAGCAATAGCGGCAACATTAGTAATAGCATTACCTTTGGGAGAAGTTAACATGATGTTTTGCTTTTGTGCAATTGGACTTTTAGCATCAATAATTGGAGTACTTTGTGCACATATAGGGAAAAAAGGAAATCCGGGTAAAGCACTTAATAATGGAACTTATTTAACTTGTGGAATATTCACAATTTTAACATTTTTTGCAACAATATTCTGCAATTTTAATATAAGAATTTGGGGAGCAGCAATAATGGGAATGATTATTGGTGTAGTAATAGGACTTACAAGCAATTATTATACAGGCGATGATAAAAAGCCTGTTATAAGTGTTGCGAAAAGTTCTTTAAAAGGACCAGCATTTACAATTTTATCTGGATTTTCTTATGGATTAATAAGTAGTTTGCCAGCGTTAGTGGGAATTGGACTAGCAGCACTTGTTTCATACAAATTATGCGAACCAATCGGACCAGGATATGCAATGCTAGGAATTTCTATGTCTGCAATAGGAATGTTATCAATTGTTGGAATGATAGTTTCAAATGATGCATATGGACCAATTGTAGATAATGCCAGAGGTCTTGCTGAAATGGGAGATTTAGGAGATGAGGTAATAGAAAGAGCAGATGAATTAGATTCGGCTGGAAATACAACAAAAGCAATTACAAAGGGATTTGCCATAGGTGCCGCAGGACTTACAGTTATTGCTTTATTAGCAGCATTTGCAGAAATTGTATCTAGTACAACAGGAGAAATAATTACATTTGATTTAATGAACCCATCTGTATTTTTTGGCGCTTTGGTTGGCGTGGCAATACCAGCTGTATTTTCCGCAATATTGATATTTGGAGTAAATAAGAATTCACAAAAGTTGGTTTCAGAAATTCATAGACAATTTAAAGAAATAAAAGGTATAAAAGAAGGTACAGCACAACCAGAATACGCAAAATGTATAAATTTAGCAACTTTAGGAGCAATGACAGAGCTAATACCAGCGGGATTATCAGCTATAATATCAACCTTAATAGTTGGCTTTGTAGGTGGGGTTCAAGCAATAGGAGGATTTCTAGCTGGAAATATATTATCTGGACTATTACTTGCAATGCTAATGAGTAATAGTGGAGGGTTATGGGATAATGCTAAAAAATATATAGAAGCAGGCAATTTTGGAGGCAAAGGTTCAGAAGCCCACAAGGCAGCTGTAATAGGAGATACAATAGGAGATCCATTTAAAGACACAGCAGGACCTTCAATAAATACTCAAATAACAGTAGTATCTCTAGTATCGTCGCTTTCAGCTACACTGTTTATAATGCATTCGATATTTTAAAAAGCAAATATGTATAATTAAAATATTAAACAAAAAACTATTCTCAAAAAGAGAGTAGTTTTTATTATTTTTTTGAAAATGAAGAGTATCAGCTACAGATATTTTTTTAATGTTTCTACACTGTCTTCCTGCATAGTTACAAAATCATGCAAAATATTTTTAACATCAGAAGAAACATTTGCGTTTTGATTTATTAAACGTCTTCCTTCAATAATACCCATATTAGTACCTTGCATTAACAATTCAGACAATTTAGAAGTAGTATCATCAGTCATAGTTTTCATCTGTATACCGTACCATGTCATCATCTTGTTCATAGTGTTAGTTTCGTGTGGCTCTTTGTTTGTTGCAAAATTATTATATAATTTATTAACTCTAACAGAAATATCTTTATATTTGTTATATTCTGTTTTTAAAATATTTTTGAATTGATTGTCTTCAACTTTTTGAGATATAAATGAGATTGCATCCATTCCCATAGTAGCACCTTTATTAATTTCATCTAATACATTTAAGTTTTGATTATCCATACTAACCTCCATAATTTGTTTGTTAATAGTATAACCAAATGAAAAAAATATATTAAAATTTATGCTTTATACTTTGAAGTAAAGACACACAATATGCGTTAGTTTTTTCAAAATATTACTAATTAAAAAAATTATAATCGAAGTAACGAAAACCAATTGGTAAAAATATGTTTATTCATATTAAGTAATCCAACTTCATTAACAGAAGATTCAGCTACCAAATTAACTATTCCGAGTTCAGTATCATTTAGAAAATATTTTACAGTTCCAAGAAGTTGACCTTCATAAACAGGTGCTTGAACTGTATTAGCTAAGCTTACTTCATAATTTATATTAGACTCGTCACCTTTTTTTATAAGAAAAGCAGGAGAGGTTTCATATATAGCATTTACTTCTTGATTAACACCCTTTGTTACAGCTACGGATTTAATAACCTCATTTTGATTGGCAAACGATTTATAAGAATAATTACTAAAGCCATAATCTAAAAGTTTTTGTGCATCTGAAAATCTAATGGCACTTGTAGGACCCTTCATTATTACAGCAATTAAAGATAATCCTTCACGTGTTGCAGAAGCAGATAAATTATATAGTGCAAGTGAAGTTGAGCCGGTTTTTAGTCCAGTAATTCCTTTGTAATTTCTAATTAATTTATTAGTATTAACAAGCTGGGATTTTCCGTCTCTTAGAGAATCCATCCAAATAGTAGTATATTTAGTTATGTCAGGATGTTTGGTTAAAAGTTCTTTAGACATTAATGCTATATCATGAGCAGAAGTTAGGTGACCATCTTCATCTAATCCATGACAATTTTTAAAAGAGGTATCTTTCATTCCCAATTCTTGAGCTTTGGCATTCATCTTCTCTACAAAGGCTTCTTGAGAGCCACATAAGTATTCTGCCATAGCAACTGTACAATCATTAGCAGAAACAACGCAAATAGCCTTAAGCATTTCAGCAACAGTAAGTTCTTCTCTAACGTCTAACCAAATTTGTGAACCACCCATTGCGGCCGCTGTTTCTGTACAAGGTATTTTGTCAGTATAAGATAAAGTACCAGAATCTATAGCTTCCATTATTAATAATATGCTCATTACTTTTGTAACACTAGCCGGTCTTAACTGTTCATGTGAATTATGCTCATATAAAATTTGACCAGAGTGTTGTTCTATTAAAATACCACTGCATGACTGCAACTCCAAATTGTTAGAAGCTAAACTAGTTGAAACATTAGTATTAGTTTTTATAGCTTCAGAGCTATTATTCCAAACAAAAGTAGAATCGTTATATGCTAAAACAATATTGAAAAAAAATAAAGAAAAAATGGAAACTAAAGATAGCAATTTTTTAAAAAACATAAAAGATACCTCCTAAAACATAATATTCAAAAGTTATTTTTTTATTCTATAAAATTTTAAGAATTATTAGCATTACATATGCAAAATATGTTATTTACGTTGATACTTAATACATTATCTAGTAGCACATTTACAGTTTAATTTTGTTTTTTTATATTATTTTATAACTTTTATGATATAATAAATAAAATACAACCTAAAATAGCAGTTCCAATTCATTATGGCAGTGTAATTGGAACAGAACAAGATGCAAGTGATTTTATAAAATTGTTACATCCAAATATAAAGGGTATGATTTTAATGAAAAATAGGTGAAAGAGGTAATATAAAATGCAATTTACAAACAAAGATATTCAGCTATTCAATAATGCAGGAATAGATGTTGAAAATAAGAATTATACAAATGAAGAAGTAGAGGAGTTAAAAATAAAAGTTATAGATTTTATAATGAGTCAAAGTACAAAAGATATAGATAAATATAATAAACAATTTATGGATTTGTTACAATAAACATGAAATTTGAAAAGTGAAATACGGGAAAGGAAAAATAAAAAATGGTAGATATAAAATTAATAAATAATTCAGATGATGAATTATATAAAATGATAGATGAAGAATTTAATAAATTTGCCGAAAAGAATAATGTGAAATGTAATTATAAGCCATTTACTTTTATTGCAAAAGAAGATAATAAAATTATTGGAATAATAACAGGTCATTCATATTATAAAGAGGTACATATAGCAGATCTTATTGTATTAGAAGAGTATAGAGGTAAAAAAATAGGTAGTCAACTTGTGAAAGTAGTGGAGGAGTATTATAAGGGGAAGGAATATAATAATATAAATCTAACAACATATGAGTTTCAAGCACCTAAATTTTATGAAAAATGTGGTTTTGAGATTGAATTTATAAGAAAAGATAGAGAGAATCCAAAATTATCAAAATATTTTTTAGTAAAATATTTATAAGTAGGCTAAAAGAAATAGTTTGAATGTTAGGAGAAAATCATTTTATAAAAAAGACAAGAAACAAAGAGCCAAAGTTGAGCTCTTTATTTCTTGTCTTATTTTAAAAAAATATAAAAGAAAAGATAAAATAAAAAATTTTATTGAATATATCCAAGATTATGAAGCTTATTAACAGAGTTAATTAATTCCTCTTTCCTTTTTACTTCAATAAGTACATCTAAGTTGTGCTTATTGCAGAAAGCCAATTCTTCTTTGGCATTAAGGAGTCCTGTAAATAATTCTTGGTGATCTTTGGAACCATTAAAATCATGTAAATGAATATGTTTAATTTTATTTTCATATTTTAAAAACTCTTCTTTGGCAATATTGCCATATCTAATATTATGTCCTAAGTCTAATGTGAAAAATAGGTTCTCATAATTTGAAATTACTTCAATTGCTTTTAAAGTATAAGATTCTATTTTAACATTCTCAAATAAAATAGTAGCGTTATATTTACTTGCTATTTTAGAAAGAATATCACAGGAGTCTTTATAAGCATCCAAATAATCGTTTAAATATTCTTGATAAATAAATATTTTTTTATTAGGTAGTGAAAAATGAATACCTGGATCAAGATGAATGTTATATTTAAAAATATTGTGTTTTGTACCAAAAGATACGATTTTCTCAATTTCACTTAAATAAAATTTACGTAAGGAATTATTTAGTTCACCAACATCAAATTTTTCTGATAGATGAATAGTAAAAGTATTATTGTTTAATAGATTAGTTTCTATATTTTCTGGAAAACAATATGGAATATCTAGATTTAGTTCAATAAAGTCTAGATTAAGTTTTTGAAATAATTTAATATTTTCTTCTAATGAATGAAATTCAACTAATATGGGCATTCCGAAACTTCATATATTTATTACCTCCATTATAAAAATTTATTAGTATTGTATCATAAAAGTATTATTAATGCGACAAATTTCAAATACATTTTTTTACTTTTAAGTAAAGTAAGGAATTCCTAAAAAATAAACAAAAATCCGAAAAAATATTTACAAACAGGCAAAAAAGCGGTATAATTTGGACATTAAGTCGAAAAAGGGAGGAAAAAGGTCATGAATGGATTAAGTATATATCTATATCAAAAAATAGTAGTGATTACTTTTATGGCTTTTTTATGCCTTTTTGTTGAGCAAAGTAGTGATACTTTGTTCTTTTTTTATAAAAAAATGAAAGAAAGGAGTAGAAATGCAGAAGAATTATTTTTTTACATCAGAAAGTGTTACATAAGGACATCCAGACAAGTTATGTGATTATGTATCTGATTCTTTATTAGATGAATATCTAAAACAAGATTCTAATTCAAGAGTAGCCATTGAAACATTTGCAACTAAAAACAAAATAGTAATTTCAGGGGAGGTTACTAGCAAAGGTAAAATTGATATTGAAAAAATTGCAAGAAATGCTATAAAAGAAATCGGATATGGAGATGAAAACCTTGATATTAATCCTAACATTTGTGAAGTTGATATAAGTATTACAAAACAAAGTGACGACATTGCAGTAGGTGTAGATGACGGGGGAGCAGGAGATCAAGGAATAATGTTTGGATATGCAACAAACGAAACCGATTGCTATATGCCATTTGCAATATTAATGGCACATAACCTTTCAAAAAAACTATCAGAAGTAAGAAAAACAAAAGAAATAGGATATTTAAGACCAGATGGAAAAACGCAAGTAACAGTTGAATATGAAAATGATAAACCAAAGAGAGTAGAAACAATTTTAATTTCAAACCAGTATGAAAAAGGTACAGATGTTAATGTAATGAAAAAAGACATTATTGAAAAAGTTATAAGGACTACAATTCCAAAAGAATATTTAGATGAAAATACAAATATTTATATTAATCCAACAGGAAGTTTTATAATAGGAGGACCATTAGGAGATACTGGATTGACGGGAAGAAAAATTATTGTGGATACTTATGGAGGATATGCTAGACATGGTGGAGGAGCTTTTTCTGGAAAAGATGCAAGTAAAGTAGACAGAAGTGCGGCTTATATGATGAGACATATTGCAAAAAACATTGTTGCTAATAGATACGCTGATAAATGCGAAGTGCAGGTAGCATATGCAATAGGAATGAAACAACCGATGTCAATATATCTTAATACATTTGGAACTAATAAAATACCAGATTATAAAATTATTGAAAAAATTAAAGACAGATTTGATTTAACACCACAGGGAATTATTAATTATTTAGAGTTACAAAAACCAATTTATCGTCAAACAACAAATTATGGACATTTTGTAAAAGAAGGATTAAGTTGGGAAAGAATAATAGAATTATAGGAGGAAAAAAATGAAATTTAATTTATTGGGAGCTGGTGGAGTTACACCTATACCTAAACCATGTTGTAATTGTGAGTTATGTGTGAATGCTAGAAAAAGTGGATTGAAAGATTATCAAACAGGACCATCTATGTTTGTATATGATGATAATATATTGTTTGATACACCAGAAGAGGTAAGATTCCAATTAAATAGGGAAAATATAGAAAAAGTTGAAAATGTTATACTTACACATTGGCATCCAGATCATACACAAGGGATTAGAATAGTAGAACAAATAAATTTCAATCATATAAAAGAAAGAGCAGAGGAAAAACCAATAAATTTATATATAGCAGAAAAACAATTAGAAATGTTTAAAAAATTTAGTTGTGGAAATATGCTATCTTATTATGAAAGTAAAGGAATAATAAAAATAATATATTTAAAACATAATGAGCCTATTCAATTAAAAAATACAACAATAACACCTTATTATATTCCAAAAACGGAAGGGTATTATTTTCTAGTAGAGGATAATAAAAATGGGAAAAAATTAATATATGCACCATGTGAATATCAAGAATTACCAGTGTATAATGAAATAAAAGATATTGATGTATTAATAGCACATTGTTTATATTTTGAAAATAAAAGAATAGGGAGTGGAGTTGATTATTCTGAAACAGAAGATAGCTTTGAAAAAATGCTGTTAGATTCAAAAAAAATGGAAGCAAAGAAAATATTAATTACACATATAGAAGAGGCATTTCAATTAACCATAAATCAATTAAATCAAGAAGCCAAGAAATACTATGAAAATTATAATATAGAATTTGCAAAAGATGGGTATAAAATGGAATTATAAATGGAGGGAAAATATCATGTCTAAAGATGTGGAAAATTTAAGAAAACATGAAAGAGTATTAAATATGGTCTATAAAGAACCTGATAAACTTTTAATACATTTTCTAATAAAAAAGTTTCCTTTGTTTCACTAATAGTTAATATTGTATTCTTTTTTCTTCTTTCTAATGGAGAAACAGAAAGTCTATCAATTATATCAAGAGTTTTTATATCTGTGAAATTTGAATCTATGACAAAAATATTTGGCTCAATTTCTAAATATTTTTTTATTGTAGAGATTCCATCATTTGTACTTTCGATTTCAAAATCCTTTTCATTTGAAAGAAATTGGTAGCTTGCTGAATTACGCTTGGTATCAGTATCTGCAAGAAGGATTTTAACCATTAATACAACCCCCAACAAATGTAAATATAAAAAATTCGAGAATAGTATATCATAAAATTTATGTAAACACAATAATATTATGTAAAAAAAGGAAATCACAAGCACATTTACAGTTTAATTGATTTTATACTTGAATTTATTTAATATGTATTATATAATTTACTGTAATATTATACGAGGAGGGTAAAAATGAATAATCTTAAGGGAACAAAAACAGAAAAAAATTTAATGGAAGCGTTTGCTGGTGAGTCACAAGCTAGAAACAAATATACTTATTATGCAAGTAAAGCTAGAAAAGATGGTTATGAACAAATAGCTGCCATATTTGAAGAAACAGCAAATAACGAAAAAGAACATGCAAAACTTTGGTTTAAAGAATTACATGGAGGAGAAGTTCCAACAACATTAGATAATTTAAAAGATGCAGCTAGTGGAGAAAATTATGAATGGACTAATATGTATGATAGAATGGCAAAAGAAGCACGAGAAGAAGGATTTACAAGAATTGCTTTTTTATTTGAAGAAGTTGGAAAAATTGAAAAAGAACACGAAGCCAGATACAAAAAAATAATAGAGAATATAAATAATGAATTGGTTTTTTCTAGTGAAGGAGATACTATTTGGGTTTGCCGTAATTGTGGACATATTGTTGTTGGAAAAAAAGCCCCAGAAGTTTGCCCAGTATGTGCTCATGCAAAATCATTTTTTGAAAGAAAGGCTGAAAACTACTAATGAAAATTAGTAGTTTTCTTGAAAAATGTAATAAAAATTTGTGAATTTTATGAAATCCTAAAAATTTTCACTGTTACTTTATCATCTTTAGTTTCACAAGTTAATTTTATATCAAAATCATTATTATTTTTAAACTTTAAATCCAAACTTCCATAAGAAACAGTAGCATCTTTGCCATCTTCTACATATGCAACAGGCATATCATGTTCGTGGCGCTCTGTTACTTCTAATCCGTTAACTCCAAGTGCAGCATTATATATAGTTGTACTTATCTGACAATTACCGCCACCAACAACCTTAATTATTTCATTATCTTTTCCATAAGCATCGGCTTCTTTGTATCCATCCTTACTACTAGGTTCTCCTATAACTTTATAAAATGAGAATTCTGATTTTGATTTAACAATTGTTCCATCAATTCTAGAAGAAGTTATCTTCAAATTTGTCATCCTATTTGGATCACTGGACTTTATAGGAGTAGAAAAAGAATATAATTCTTCATTTAAAGATTGCTTTGGAGATTCATAAGTTGTTTTATTAGTAGTATAATTATTATTAGTATTATTATTTTCGCAACCAACAAGGAGAGTTACTGATAATAATAATAAAAATATAATGGCATATATTTTTTTATTCATAATTAGAAATCCTTTCAATAAATTTGTATTATTATACCCGAAATATAGAAATTTACTCATATACATATATTGACAAATTAAAATTTTATAGTATAATAATAATATAATTATGTGAAGGAGAAAAATATGTTAGGTAAAATATGGAAAAAAGTTTTATTTTTTATATTAATAATAGCATGTATATTCAATATAACAACAAAGTTAGTTCATAAATCCTCATTAGAAAAAGAATTGTTATCTTCAGCACAATATATGCAACAATTAAATGAAAAATCAGATAAAAAAGACAAATAATAATATAACACTTGAAAAATAATAAATGATATGTTAAAATATTTACTAGTGTTTTTAAAAAAGTAAGGGAGAGGTGAAGACAAAATGAAAGAAGGATTACATCCAAATTATGAAGAGACAACAATAACATGTGCATGTGGAAATATAATGAAAACAAATTCAACAAAATCAGATATGAAAGTTGATATATGTTCAAAATGTCATCCATATTGGACAGGTAATTTAAAAAGAGAGACAACAGGTGGTAGAGCAGACAAATTCAAAAAGAAATACGGTTTACAATAAAATGAAGCGTTCCCCAAAAGGAACGTTTTATTTTATTATAAAATATTGAAAAATGGCAATTTTTAATGTAAAATATTGTTTGACTTTATGAAAGGAATGTAATAGAAAATGGAAGCAATAAATATAGAAAATCAAAAAGAATATATAGAAACAGTAAAAAAATTAAACGAAGATAAAAATGTAAAATATAGCATTTTAACTATGGGCTGTCAACTAAATGAAAATGATTCAGAAAAACTTTCCGGAATGATAGAAGAGATGGGATATACTCGTACGGAAAATATAGAAGAGGCAGACCTAATTGTATTTAATACTTGTTGTGTAAGAGAAAATGCCGAAGATAAGCTATTTGGAAAATTGGGAGAAGTAAAGAAGATAAAAGAAAAAAGAGGCACTATAATAGCAATAGGTGGATGTATGATGCAAGAAGAACACATTGTGGAAAAATTACAGAAAAGCTATCCTTTTTTTGATATAGTATTTGGTACGCACACATTACATAAATTCCCTCAAGACTTATATAATATAATTTTAAATAAGAAAAGGATAGAAGATATAATTAATATTGATGGAGAAATAGTGGAAGGCTTGCCAATAAAGAGAGATGATAAAATAAAGGCATCTGTTACTATTATGTATGGCTGTAATAACTTTTGTAGTTATTGTATAGTGCCATATGTAAGAGGAAGAGAAAGAAGTAGAAAAGCAGAAGATATTTTAAAAGAAGTACAAGAGTTGGCTGATAAAGGATATAAAGAAATAACTCTATTAGGGCAAAATGTTAACTCATATATGAGAATGGAAAAAGCAGAGAACAAAAACGAAAAAATAACATCTTTTGCAGAATTACTTTACGAAGTTAATAAAATAGAAGGAATAGAAAGAATTAGATTTGTGTCTCCTCATCCAAAAGATTTTACAGATGACGTAATAGAAGCAATAAAAAAATGTGATAAAGTTTGTAAATTAATACATTTACCATTACAATCTGGTAATACCAAAGTATTAAAGGAAATGAACAGAAAATACACAAAAGAACAATACTTAAATCTTGTAGAAAAAATGAAAAAGGAGATACCAAATGTAACATTTTCTACAGATATAATAGTGGGATTTCCAGGAGAAACAGATGAAGAATTTGAAGATACATTAGATGTGGTAGAAAAGGTAAACTTTGAACAAGTATATATGTTTATATATTCAAGAAGAGTTGGAACACCAGCAGACAAAATGGAGAATCAGGTTCCAGAAGAACAAAAACATATAAGATTTAATAAATTAAAAATGTTAGTTGAACAGCAGATAGCAAATAAAAATAAACAATATATTGATACTAAACAAAAAGTGCTAGTAGAAGGTAAAAGCAAAAACAATGATAATATGCTAACAGGTAGAACAGATTCAAATAAAGTTGTAATTTTTGAGGGAGAAGACAATTTGATAGGAAAGGTTATTGACTTAAAAATAGTTTCTGAACATATGTGGTATTTAAAAGGAGAAATAATATAAAGAGATAATTAATAAAAGGGAAGGAAGAAAATTAACTATGGCAGAATATTCACCAATGATGCAGCATTATTTAGATACAAAAAAAGATTATAAAGATAGTATTTTATTTTATAGATTGGGTGACTTTTATGAGATGTTTTTTGATGATGCAATTTTGGCTTCCAGAGAATTAGAACTGACTCTTACTGGAAAAGAATGTGGACAAGAAGAAAGAGCACCAATGTGTGGGGTACCATTTCATGCAGCGGAAAATTATATAGCACGCTTAATAAGTAAAGGTTACAAAGTTGCTATTTGTGAACAAATGGAAGATCCAAAACAAGCCAAGGGAATAGTTAAAAGAGAAGTAATAAGAGTTGTAACACCAGGAACAGTAATAGAAAGTAATTTATTGGATGAAAAGAAAAATAATTATATAATGTCAGTATATAAGAGCGGAATTTATTTTGGGATTGCGGTATGTGATGTTTCAACAGGAGATTTTAGAGCAACTCAAATAAAAGAAACAAATAATTTCTCTGCAGCATTAGATGAAATCTCTAGATATTCACCAGCAGAAATAGTAGTAAATAATTTAATGTATGATACTACGGAGGAAATTGCAAAAATAAGAGAAAGGTTTCAAATATATATATCTAAGCAAGAAGACAATAAATTCTCTAATAATGTGGAAGAATTGACATCTAAATATAATGTAGTTGATGAAAGTGAAAATAAAATAGAAATAAATGATAAGACGCTTTGTATATGTGCAATAAACGGATTACTTACATATATTTTAGAAACTCAAAAAACTAATTTAGACCACATAAATAAGATAATTTTGTATAACAATACAAAATATATGTGTTTGGACATAAATGCCAGAAGAAATTTAGAATTAACAGAAAAATTAAGAGATAAGTCAAAAAAAGGTACATTATTATGGGTGTTGGACAAAACCTCTACATCAATGGGAGGAAGAAGGTTAAGAAGATGGATAAATGACCCATTATTGGATATTGAAAAAATAAATAAAAGACTAAATTCAGTAAAAGAATTAAAGGATAACCCAATATTAAGAGGAGATATAGCAGATTTATTAAAAAAAGTATATGACATAGAAAGATTAGTTGGCAAAATTTCTTATGGAAATGCAAATGCCAGAGACCTAATTTCATTAAAAAATTCTGTAAAACAGTTGCCAGAATTAAAAAAAATAATGTCAAATACGGAAAGTACTTTATTAAAGGAATTGTATAACGAATTAGATATATTAGAAGATATATATAATATAATAGATGTTGCAATTGTAGAAGAGCCGCCAATTAGTGTAAAAGAAGGTGGAATAATAAAAAAAGGTTATAATGAAGAAATAGATAAATTAAAAATGGCAACAACAGATGGAAAAAACTGGCTTATTCAGTTAGAAGCAAACGAAAGGGAAAAAACGGGAATAAAAGGACTAAAAGTTGGGTTTAATAAAGTTTTTGGATACTATATAGAAGTTACGAAATCTAATATTTCATTGGTACCAGATAGATATATAAGAAAACAAACGCTAACAAATGGTGAAAGATATGTTACAGAGGAATTAAAAAAATTAGAAAATGAATTGCTGGGAGCAGAAGAAAAAGTTATAAATCTGGAGTATAATGCATTTTGCGAAATAAGAGAAATAATAGAAAAGCAACTGCTAAGAATACAAAGAACAGCAGACATAGTTGCGACACTTGATGTTTTAAACTCATTTGCAATCGTGGCAGAAGATATGAATTATTGCATGCCTATAGTAGACAATAGTGGAATTATAGATATAAAAGGTGGAAGACATCCAGTTATAGAAAAAATACTTCCAAGTGGAGAATTTGTAGACAATGATACATATTTAGATAAAGAAGATAATAGATTTTCTATAATAACAGGACCAAATATGGCAGGAAAATCTACATATATGAGGCAAGTTGCGTTAATAACGTTAATGGCGCAATGTGGAAGTTTTGTTCCAGCAACATTTGCAAGATTAGGAGTAGTTGATAAAATTTTTACTAGAATAGGAGCATCAGATGATTTAAGCATGGGACAAAGTACATTTATGGTGGAAATGATGGAAGTTGCAACAATACTTAAAGAAGCCACACAAAATAGCTTAGTCATTCTAGATGAGATTGGAAGAGGAACTTCTACATATGATGGACTATCAATTGCATGGGCGGTTGCAGAATATATGTCAGATAAAGAAAAGTGTGGGGCAAAAACACTATTTGCAACCCATTACCATGAACTTATAGGGCTTGAGCAAAAAATACAGGGTGTGAAAAATTATTCTATAGCTGTAAAAGAAAAAGGAGAAGATATTATCTTTTTAAGAAAAATTGTGGCAGGAGGAACAGATGAAAGCTATGGCGTGCATGTAGCTAAATTAGCAGGGGTACCTCAAACTGTTACTAAAAGATCTAATGAGATATTACGAACCTTGGAAAGAAAAAGCATTTTAGGAAGTAAAGAACAAGAAAAAGAAAATAAAAAGGTTGCAGAAGGTCAATTAGATATGTATAATTACAAATTAGCAGAAATAGCACATGAAATAGACAAAATAGACCTAAATAGTTTGACTCCAATTGATGCATTAAATACTTTAGTTAAAATAAAGGATAAAATGGCAAACTAGTTTAGAGGAGAGGCAAATGTCTCTCCTTTTGCTATCATATTGTATTACTTTGACATAACTCGATGTATTGATAATATAATAGAAATATGATATAAATATATGTATGAAAGGAAGAAAAAAATATGAACATAGTATATAAAAGTGAAAAAAAGTTAAAAATTACAAGTAAACAAAAAGTAATAGATATATTTAAGAAAGAAATAGAGTTACAAGATAGTAATATAATTGCTTGTAAATGCAATAATGAAGTAAAAAGTTTAAATTATGAGGTAGAGCCAGAAGACAAAGTGGAGTTAATTGATACAACAACAAGAGATGGCAGAAGAGTATACATAAGAGGGGTAACATATATAATGGCTAAAGCTCTATATGAATTATATCCACAAGCTTTACTAACAGTAAATTATCAATTATCTAATTCAATGTTGTGTGAAATAGAAAATATGGAAATAACTGAAGAATTAATAAAAAGAATAAGTGAAAAAATGCATGAAATTGTAAATAAAAATATAGAAATTAAAAAAGTGGAAATGACCAAAGAAGAGGCAATCAAATTTTACGAAAAAGAAAAAACACTAAGAGGAATATTACAATTAGATAATAAAGAAAAAGAAGAAGTTTCGCTATATTTTTGTGAAGAATATTATAACTATTTTTATGGTGTGATGCCTATATCAACAGGATTTATAGATAAGTTTGAAGTTGTAAAATATCATGATGGATTTTTATTAAGATATCCATCAAAATATACTCCAAATGTTTTAGAAAAGTATAATGAAACAAAGAAACTTTTAAACACATTAGACGAATACGAAGATATATATAAAACATTAAAAATTAATACAGTGTACAGACTAAATAAAGCAATATCAGAGGGAAAAGCTCAAGACATTATATCATTATCTGAAGCATTACATGAGAAGAAAATATCCGATTTAGCAGACAAAATAGTAGAGAGAAAAGATGTAAAAGCAATACTGATAGCGGGACCATCTTCTTCTGGAAAAACTACTTTCTCTAAAAGATTAGGAGTACATTTAAGACTAAATGGATTAAAACCAGTTACAATATCTGTTGATAATTATTTTGTAGAAAGAAAAGATAATCCAAAACATTCTGATGGAACATATGATTTTGAATGCATAGAGGCAATAGATTTAAAATTATTTAATGAACATTTAACAAAATTATTAAATGGTGAAGAAATTGATGTGCCAACATTTAATTTTAAAACAGGTCATAAAGAATACCATGGAGAGAAAATGAGATTAGCGCAGGACGAAGTACTTGTAATGGAAGGAATTCACTGCTTAAATGACAAGCTAACAGAAGCAATTTCAAAAGACCAAAAGTATAAAATATATATAAGTGCATTAACAGTACTAAATATAGATTATTTTAACAGAATATCTACAACTGACACGAGACTTATAAGAAGAATAGTAAGAGATTATCAATTTAGAAGTTATAGTGCCCTACATACATTGGAAACATGGCTTTCTGTTAATCAAGGAGAAGAAAAATACATATATCCGTTTCAAGAAGATGCCGACAGTATGTTTAACACATCATTAATATACGAATTGTGTGTATTAAAAAAACATGCACATCCTTTATTAAAAGAAATAACAAATGCTTCAAAGGAGTTTTCAGAGGCTAAGAATTTATATAATCTTTTAAATTATTTTGAAGATATTCCAGATGAATTAGTTCCAAAGAATTCTTTGCTAAGAGAGTTTATTGGAGGAAGCATATACGAAGATTAAATATTGGTAAAGAGGAAAAAAAGAAATGGGTAGAAAATTTTTTGAAATAGATGAAGATTTTATATGCGAAAATTGTGGCAAAAAAATAGAACCATTAGGTTATTCGTGCAGGAATCATTGCAATTATTGTTTACATTCAAAACATGTGGATATAAATCCGGGAGATAGAGCCGAAACATGCCATGGAGTATTAGAACCAATAAGAGTAGAGCCAGATTCAAAAAAAGGATATATAATAATATTTAGATGTAAAAAATGTGGAGCAATACGTAGAAACAAAGCAGCAAAAGACGATAACATAGATTTATTAATTAAATTAACGGCTTCACAATAATTGTGAAAAAAGACGGAGGTGCTAAAGCCTCCGCCTGCCAGTTATTTTTCTTCTTCTAATCTTCCAGAAGTGTATTCTTTACCTTCAAATGATTTTCCTGATTTTACAGTTTCAATTATCTTATTTATTGTGGTTACATTTTCGTCTAATATATCTATTCTAACAGACGAAACATTAAATGTCTTAGGAGAAATTGATAAAATTTTGCTATTAAAAATAGATGTAATTGATTGAATGTTATCTGAAACTATTCTAAATTTAAAGCCTAATCTGTCTTTTAAGTAATAAGAGTTGTCGTCAGAGCAAAGTCTTTTACATTCAGGATAGCACATATTTGATTTTCCTAAAAAGCAGTAATTGCAAGACATTATAGGTAAAGTCCCATAAACAATCAGTTCAGTATCTATATCAAGATTATATTTAAGAATATCTTCCAGTTCTGTTTTACTTAATTCCCTTGAAAGAGTTACTTTATTTATTCCATATTCAGCACATTCTTTTATAGAATAATTATTAAATATATTTAAAGATGAATTTCCTATTATCTCAAAATTGCTTTTATAACCTTCTAAAAATTTCAAATTTGATAAGTTAGAAATAACAAATCCCTTAATTTTGTATTTTTGTATAATATCTTCCAAATATTTCTTTATAATATTTTTATAATTGTTTTTTATTACAGATGGTAGGTATACATATGTATTTACTTTATCTGATAAAAATACTAATGTTTTTTCCAATTTTTTATTTACAAAACATTTTAAAGGAATATATAAGCTACTTATATTTTTAAAATCTAAAATAGAGTAATCCGTGTCAGAATTAATATTTCTTAGTAAGATTGATATTTTTTTATTATTATTCTTTTCGGATTTTAGAATATCATATGGCAAAGTAATATTATTTAATTCAAAGTTAGATGTCCTTGCACTTTCAGCCAATATATGCTCTTGTAGTTTTAATAACAAATTGCGTCTTAGTTCATTTAAAACACTTATATTAGGAATGAACAATCCATCATCAAGTTGAACATTTACTGTTTTAAAATTAAATGGCGTATTTGAAGTTTTACAAATCTGCTTTATAATTCTTTCAGAAGTTATAGGGGAGTTAATTGCAGGAATAGGAACAACATCTGAAGAAACAGATATAACAGAATTGTTATAGTTAACAGATATGCTTATAGGAATTCCTTTTTTCACTATAACGTTTGCATTAATATTTATTTTTTTATTTTCACAATTTGTATAAGAAAGTCTAGCAGTATTTAGCAATTCTTTGCTATTTAATTTGTACACTTTATCTCCAACAGATATATTACCTTTCATTCTACCAATTGTAACTCTTGTGCCAGCCTTAGCATGTGTAAGATTTAATGTTTTCTGCATCAGTTCTGAAACAGTATATTTAGAATCTTCTTTTTCTGTATAAATAGTATCTCCAATTGCCAAATCCTCATTTAATGTTAAAGTAATATGCCCTTTATTGCTGCTAAATTTGCTAATATTTCCAAGGAATAAGCCGATATTATTAGGTCTTTCTTTGAAAATCAGGTTTTTATTGGGTGAATCTGAAAGATGTCCACTAGAAAAGCCACCTCTATTAAATATTTGCAACAGCTGTTTCATATCAGAGTCTTCAACAATATAATCTTCTTTATTTAATATTTTATCTATATATTTACGATATATTCTAGTTACAGTTGCAACATATTCTGGACTTTTTAATCTTCCTTCAATTTTAAAGCATTTTACACCAGCATCAATTAACTGAGGTAAATAGTCAAGGGTACATAAGTCTTTTGGACTTAATAGATAACCTTTATCCATTGTTGTTTCTTTATTTGAAACGTTATTATGGTTTAAAAGTTCATAAGGCAACCTACAAGGACCTGCACATTTGCCCCTGTTACCAGAACGTCCACCAATAATGCTGGAAAACAAGCATTGACCAGAATAAGAAATACATAGAGCACCATGTATAAAAGTTTCTATTTCTATTTTAGAATTTTTACATATGTATTGAATTTCATTTAATGGTAATTCACGCGCAAGAACAACCCTTTTAAAACCCAAATCCTGTAATTCTAAAACACCTTCTAAATTATGTATTGACATTTGAGTACTGCCATGAATAGGCATATCCGGAAAATTCTTAATTAAATATCTTGCAAGCCCAAGATCTTGTACAATTAAGGCATCAATGCCAAATTCATAAGCTTTTTGAGCTAAATTAATGGCATCATTAAATTCAGAGTTTTTAATTAAAATATTTAAAGTTAAAAAAGTTCTTACGTTTCTTAACTTACAGTATTGTATAGCTTTTTTTAATGTGGGAACATCAAAATTATTTGCAGAAGCTCTAGCATTAAACAGAGTAGAACCAAAATACACACTATCCGCACCATTTTGAACTGCGGCTAATAAGCAATCCCAATCTCCAACAGGAGATAATAATTCGATTTTATTCATACAAAAACCTCCGCTGATATTGTAACATATTTTTTTCATTTTGCATATATTAATATTATATAAGTGAATTAAAGAAATAATAACTATCTAAGGCAACAAGTAGTGAATTGTAAATAAAATGAAAAAATAAATTTTTGTTACAATTATATTACTTTTTCTTTATATCAATTGACTAAAAAAAATAACAATGTTATACTTTATTTGTCGAATAATAACAAATGAGGTGTAATAATTGAGAAGAATGTATAAAATAATTAGTATGTTAATAGTAATGATAATATTATCATTTTTTATAATAAATATTTTACCACATAAGGTTGATGCTGCTCAATACAAAGAGCCAGAGAGCAAAACCAATAAACTTGTAAATTATCCAGGATATACGGAGTTAATTAACAACTTAAAAAAGCAACATCCAACATGGACATATACAATATTTTTTACAGGGCTTGACTGGAATCAAGTTATAAAAAATGAAACAACAGAAGCACATAGCAGGAATTTAGTCCCAGCAGATAGAAAAGGAGAATGGCTTTGTGCATACTGCGAGGCAAATAAAAAAACATATGATGAGGGAAGATGGAAGGGCGCTTCAGAAGTAGCAGTTTCATATTACATGGATCCTAGAAATTTCCTTTATGAAGATTACATATTTCAATTTGAAGAACTTGGATATAATGCAGAATTACACACTATTTCAGGTGTAAATAGTATTTTGGCAAATTGTAAATATCTACATGGAAATAGTATTAATTATATAGATACAAATGGAAAACAAGCTACAATAAATAAATCTTATGCACAGATTATAATGGAAGCAGGTAAAACATATAATGTTAGTCCATATCATTTAGCAAGTAGGATATTGCAAGAACAAGGAACAACAGGAACTGCAATGGTTTCAGGTAATTATAATTCGACATACAGAGGATATTATAACTTCTTTAATATTGGCGCTACAGGAAGTGACATTATGGCTAACGGATTAAAATATGCCAAAAATAATGGATGGTCTTCACCGGAAAAAGCAATACATGGAGGAGCAAAATTTATTGCAAAAGAATACATACAATATGGACAATCTACATTATATTTACAAAAATTTGATGTTGTAGATGATTATGAAACAGAGTTGTATTATCACCAATATATGCAAAATGTATCAGCTGCAAAAACTGAAGGTGAAGAAGTAAGAGGTGCTTACAAAAAGCTTGGATTTATAAATACAAGTAATGAGATACCATTTAATTTTTTAATACCAGTATATGAGAACATGCCAAAACAGAATTGCCCATATCCAGGAAGTCAAACAATTGTAACACAAAATGTAGAACTTAATTCAAAAGCCGACATAAAAAAAGAAGCAAAAAGTTCAGCAACAAATATAGCAACACTAGAAAAAGGAGCAAAAATATTAAGAATAGAAATAGGAGTTTCTACAAATGATGGAATAAGATGGGACAAAGTAGTATTAGCAAATGGAACAAAGGGATATATTAATTCAACTTATATAAAGCGAATTAGTGACATAACTAATTGCAGTGAAAGAGCAATTGCAAATACAGATGTAAATTTAAGAAACGGGCCAGGAACATCAAATACAACAGTAATTACTACATTAACAGAGGGACAAGCACTTACAATAATTGAAAAAGGCCAATACAATGGTGTAGATGGATACAATTGGTATAAAGTAAAATTAAACAATGGAACGCAGGGATATTTAGCTTCAAAATATTTAAATATAGTAAGTTCAGGTTCAGATGACTCGGGTAATGAATTAGTAAAAGTTGTATGTGAATATGGCCTTAAGATAAGAGAAAATCCAGGAATAGACGCTAAATGTTTAACAATTGTAGAAAAGGGTACAATATTAACAAGAACACAAAAAGCAGTTTCTAATAAAAATGGGTATACATGGGATAAAGTTGTTACAGGAAATGGAATTATTGGTTATGTGGCAAGAGCAGGTGGCTCAGAACAAAATATTGAACCTATAGAAAGTGATAAACCACAAGAACCTCAAGAGCCAGAAAATACAAATGGCATCTTTAAGATAGATGGAACAAATTTAATGTGTGTGCCAAAAACAACAGTGGAAAACATTAAGAAAAAATACAATAATACAATAATTAAAAAGGGTAATGAAGAGATAAAAACGGGTAATGTAGGAACAGGATATAAAGTAATAATAGAAGGAAAAGAATATATAATAATAGTAAAAGGTGACATAGACGGTGATGCTAGAATAACAGCAGCAGATTATGTTAAAATAAAAAACCATATTATGGGCAAAAAAACATTAAACAATGTAGAAAGAGAAAGTGCAGATGTCGATTCAGATAAGAAAACAACGGCAGCAGATTATGTTAGAGTAAAAAATTACATAATGGGGAAAGGCAAAATAGAAATATAAAAAATTCTACGAAAGGAAAATAAAAAATGAGAAGGAAAAAAACAAAAGTTGCAATAAGTATTATTATTGCTATAGTAATGATTTTATTAGTAATTAGTACAAGTGCAGAGGCTGCAAGTTTTAGCATAACGTCTGGAAGGGATTCTGTAACAGTAGGAGAGTCATACAATATAACAATAACAGCGACAGGATTAACAGGAAAGTTTAATATATCGCATAGTCAAAATGTTTCAGTTAATATTTCGTCTGTTTTTATTGACGATGGAAGAGCAGATGAGAAAATAATTGTTACGGCAAAAAGTGTGGGAAAAGCAACAGTGACAATTAGCCCAGATGAAGAAACTGGTATTTCTTCATCTACAACAGGAGAATTGGTCAAAGACGAAAATCTACTTAAACCTAAAACGGATACAGTAACCGTAAAAGCAAAACAGAACAATAATACAACAGGTGGAGGAAGTACAGGTGGCAATGCAGGTGGAAATACTACACCAACAGAACCAAAATTCACATCAGTAAATGAAACTGTTTATGCAACTACGGAAGTAAATGTAAGAAAAAGTTGGTCAACAAGTAGTGGAATAATAGGTTCATTAGGAGCAGACAAAAGTGTAACGCGCATAGGAAAAGGCGATAACGGTTGGAGCAAGGTATCATTTAACGGCTCAACAGGGTATATATACAGTGAATATTTAACTACAACACAGCCAAAAGCAGAAGAACAAAAACCGAAAGAACAACCTAAAAATGAAGAAAAATCAACAAACAAAAATTTAGCAAAACTAGAAGTAAAACCAGAAGGACTAACACCAGAATTTAAAAAAGATGTTACAGACTATACAATCAAAGTTCCAAATAGTATAGAAAAGTTAGATATTATAGCAGAGGCAGAAGATAGCAAATCAAAAGTTGAAATCTCTGGAAATAATAAATTAGTAGAAGGAGATAATATAGTTAAAATATTAGTAACAGCAGAAGATGGAACAACTAGAACATATATAATAACTGCTACAAGAGAAAAAACTGTGCAATCAAGTTTGAGATTATCAGCACTAACTATAGAAGGAATCAACATAGAGCCAGCATTTTCACCAGACATATTTGCATATACAGCTACACTAAGCAATAGTGAAATAAATGAATTAAAAGTAAATGCTACAACAAGTGACGAAAATACTACAATAGAAATTTTGGGAAATAGCAATTTACAAGATGGAGAAAATGTAATAACAATATTATTGAAATCAACTAAAACAGATGAAACAACAACATATCAGATAACAGTAAACAAACCAGTACAACAAGCAGAAAAACAAGGAATATTGCCTAAACTATCAGCAAAAGAAATATTCTATATTATAGCAGGAATAATAAGCTTAATAATATTATTGTTAATAATTAAAAGAGATAAATTAAATGCAGGCAAAAAAAATAAAGAAGAAAAAGCAACAAATAATGGAGAATATGAACAAAACAAAAACGAGTATTTAGACCAATATGAAACAAAAGAGAAAATAGAAAATAATAATTTTGAAGAAACAAATGAAGACCCAAACGATGACTTAAAAAAGAAAAAAGGAAAACATTTTTAAAGATGCCAAATTAAGGACAGTCCCCAATTGTTCCATTTGAACAATCGGGGACAGCCCTGTAATATTGCCATAATTTAAAATTTAATGATGCAGAACTATTGCAAACAAAAAATGATTATAGTATACTTAAAATACATGCTACTGTAGCTCAGTTGGTAGAGCAACAGATTCGTAACCTGTAGGTCGGCAGTTCGATTCTGCCCAGTAGCTCCATTTGAAATCAACTTACGGACTTAATTGTTCGTGAGTTTTTATTTTATATAAATAATACAAAAAAAGAGGAAAAAATTATCAAAATAATTTAATCCTCTTTTTTGTTTTTTGAATATGGGAATAAAATCTATGTCTAGCTAGCACTGAATTTGTACTCCCATACAAATTCTATATGGGGATTCCCATACCCTTTAATTGAAATAAGATTATTAATTTGCAAATAATTACAATTATAAATTGTAATTTATCTTTTGGAATATTTCTTTAAAAATTCTTCTAATTCTGTTTCGCTGTTAAAAATTGTTTCAAAGATATTATACAATGTATCAGTAACATCATACTCACCTATTGCATAACATTTCTTTCCCAAGCCATAAGCGATACCTGATTCAATGTGAGCTGCTTTTCCAGCTGGTAAAACTAATAACAAATTTTTAGAATTTTTTTCTCCTTCTAAATCATTATTAAATAAGCTCAAAACTATTTCACTCTTTAAATCCAGTGATTCAAATTCCTTTTGCCTTTCTTCTGAAGTTTGATTTTTATTTCCATATCCCCAATTATCTTCATTTTTTAAAAAGCAATAATAAGAAATTTTGTATTTATCAAATAAATCACATATTTTTAATATATTTTCTTTATTTCTAGTTCTTCCTGCTATAAAAAATTCATATTTATTTTCCATAATCATTCTCCTTTAAAAATTACCATTTATCATTATTATCTATCAAATTTTTCATTTCTTTAAGTTTTGTTTCTAATAATTTTTTATCAATTAATTTTAACTTATATTCAGAAATCATAGTTTGAGACATATTTTTACTAATTGAATGTTCAACAACATCTTCATCTTTAGAACTACATAATATAACTCCAACACTTGGATTCTCTTGTTCTTTTTCACATCTCTATATAGTGCCTTTAAATATAAATTCATTTTTCCTAAATATTCTGCTTTAAATTCTCCTAATTTTAATTCAAATGCTACCAAACAAGATAATTCTCTATTATAGAATAATAAGTCAATAAAGAAGTCATGATTTCCAACTTGAACTCTGTATTCGTCTCCTATAAAAGTAAAATCTTTACCAACTTCTAATATAAAATCTTTTAAGTTCTTTATAATTGCATTTTTCAAATCCTTTTCAGAAAATTCATTTGGTAAATCTAAAAATTCTAAACTATAAGTATCTAAAATTTTAGTATTTGGGTAATCATCTTCATCTATAGTTTTATTTATTGTAGGCAATTGTTTTCCATCTGAGAGCATATATCTTTCATAATATGCTGATGATATTTGTCTATCTAATTCTCTTTTTGAATAATTATTTTTAATAGATAATTTTAAATAAAAATGTCTTTCTTCTTTGCTTTTAGCTCCACTTAATATAAGTAAATTGTTTGTCCAAGACAATTGCGTCACCAGTGGTGTCGCAATTTCATCATCTTTATAAGTACTATAAAATTGAATCATACGTTCTATATTTCTTTTAGTAAATCCTTTTATGTTAGGATAATTATTTTTCATAAAATCTGAGGCTTTTGTTGTTATTTTATCTCCATAATTAGTGTTTTCTTTTAGTTCATATAGAAATTTACCAACTTCTAAATACAATAAAATCAGTTCTTCATTTACTTTTCTGTATGCATTATTTTTTCGCTTTTCAATCATTTCAATAATTTGATTAAAATTAGTATCTAACATATATAACCACATCCTTAAAATAAGTTGTTTGTAATTTTAAACAAATTATATCATTTAATTTGAAAACTTTATATACTTTCATTGAAATTCGTGAAAATTTTGTACATAATGTTTTTAGAAAGAGAATTTAGTTCGTAACTTGTATGTGATTCGCTCCATAATGCGTTTTCGTCGAACTACTTGTAATGCTACTGTATGTAGCGGAGCACTGTGTGCTCCATAAAGAATAGAACGAAAACAAAAGTGAATATCATATCACTTATATAAGTCGATTTAGTCGGCTTTATTTTTTTACTTTTAATTATTTAAATTGGTAATAAAAGTAAGAAATAGCCTCGAAATATTGAAAAAAGGAGGTTTTTGTGATATGATATCTACAGCAAAAAAAGAAATAGCAATAAGTAAAGAATTACATTCTAAGATTGAATGGGCTTGCACTTTTAGTAATTGTGAACCAAAGATAAAGAATGGTAATTTGAGAATG